>JGI26256J51712_1001255_pt1 | contig 9712 bp, 10 predicted proteins | sample SaaInlV_150m_DNA_FD_51712 | JGI IMG/M metagenome (IMG submission 51712) | reverse complement strand
CCAGCTGCTACACATGAATCCCAATCGACTGCAACGCTAGTACCATGAATTCCAAGAGGAACTTGTTCTTCCCCTCTTTCTGCATAGGCTGCCTTTACATCTTCGTTTGAGAATGCTGCACCATCNGTTCTTCCTTCACCCCAGATATAGTGGAAATTTTCACCATCACTGTGGCTTGTTTTTCCTTTTGGTTCTACATCGTTGTGACAAAAGTCTTCTGGTATTTGTAGATCTGCCATTNGNTCCGTATATTTAGAATATTATTTAAATCTAGAGAAAATTAGTCAAGACTAAATTAAAAAATTGAAAATTTAGAGCAAATGAAAGTTTAAAATTACAAAGATTTAGCTGCGCTCTCATGTTTTTCAACATTAGATTGATCAACTTTGATAGCTTGAGGCGGACATACAGATACGCATGCCATGCACCAAATACAATCATGTTCTCTGATTGGATCTGCTTTATCAGTTAGATCTTTACGCTCATCTTTAATATCACTACCAGTTCCTGCAAAGGTTTGACCAACAATGTCTTTTGCTGCAATATCTTTTTCAGTTCTGTACCATTGGAATACTTGTACAGGGCATGCTTCAATGCATGCACCATCTGCAACACATGAATCCCAGTCAACTGCAACCATTGTACCACTTACGCCAAGAGGAACTTGCTCTTCACCTCTTGCAGCATATGCAGCTACAACATCTGAATCTGCAAACACTTCAGCTTGTGAACCATCAGTGTTTGTTTTTTTACCTGGACCCCACATGATATGGAAGTTTCCATCATCTAGGTTAATTTTTCCCGTTGGTGTTAAACCTTCAGGGAAATTTTCTGCTATAGGCATATTAAAATTTCTCAGGGTTATTATTTAAAGCTAGATGGAATTAGTTAAAACTAACAAATTAACATAAGACCAACACATCTAGTACGCAAAAAAGATTTCCTTACGTTCATAACGCTGAACGATCAGTTATCTGGATATGGATATTATCAAATATGATGTGTATAGACAACCAAATATTGGGGTTTACATCAATGTTAATGACACAATAGGGTTAGTTCCGATGGGATTTGCAGAAACTAAAGCAAATAAACTAGCAGAATATTTGAATATAGAAATTTTTTACACAGCAATTGCCAACACTAGACTAATTGGAACATTATCAGTAATGAACAATAAAGGAATTTTGTTACCATCCACTGCATATCAAGATGAATACGATTATTTAAAAAATGAAACAGATCTAGAAGTAGGAGTTTTAGATACTAAATTTAATGCGCTTGGAAATGTAATTTGTGCAAATGATAAAGGAGCAATTGTTTCACCTGCATTATCAAAAGAGGATTGTAAAACAATATCGGATGTAATGGATGTAGAAGTACTTCAAAAAAAGATAGCAGGATCTCATTTATCAGGAGTTTCAGTTAAAGCAAACAATACAGGCGGCGTAATTCATCCAGAAGCAGAAGAAAAGGATATTGAAATTATTGCAGATGTGTTATCTGTGAAAATGGAACAAACTTCAATAAATGGGGGTGTCCCATATGTCACATCAGGAATTTTAGCAAATAATCATTGTATCATAGTAGGTTCAATGACTAGTGGTTCTGAAATTATGAATTTAACTAGAGCATTTCTAAATTAAAAACAGATTTTGGATCATCAGTTAATTTTTCTAAAGAAATAGTTCCTTCAGTTCCAGTTTTCATATCTTTGAGTACAATATTTCCTTGGTCTAATTCTTGTGGTCCAACAATAATTGTAAATCTTGCAGTATTTGCAATATCCATTTGTTTTTTTAAATTTCTTCCTGCCAAATCAATATCAGTCGGTATTTTATTTAATCGAAGTAATGATGTAATAGAATGTGCAACTTTTTGCATATCATCGTTAATGTATAGAACTGAAACTCTTGGTTGTTCAATTTGAGAAATAATGTTTTGTTCCTCCATAATTAGAATAATTCTTTCAACTCCACCTGCAACTCCAGTTGCACCAATATCATCTCTTTTGAATGCTTTAGTTAATGTATCATATCTTCCTCCACCAGCTAAAGCACCAAGTTTAGAATTTTTATCAAATACTTCAAAAACAATTCCAGAGTAATAATCCAATCCTCTAACTATTCCAAAATTAATTCTAACATTAGAAACTCCACGATTTTCTAGAGATTCAAATAATGTTTTAATTTCATCCCAAGATTCCAATTGAGATACATCAAATAGGGATTCAACTTCTTTAATTGATCCTTTAATTTGTGAAAATTCTAGAATTTTTTCTAAATTATCTCTAGAATACCTATCTTCAAATTCTTTAATTATTTCATCTTTTGATTTTTTTGCAATTTTATCAACTGCACGTAACATATCACCTACTAATTGTGGATCTTTTGAATCAAAAATTTTGTTAATGTATGATTCGACAAGATTTCTATGATTAACATCAATTGTGATATTTTTGAGTAATAATGAATCAAACAATCTAGAGGTTAATTCAATAATTTCAGATTCGGATTCTAAATTTGATTTACCATAAATTTCAAGATCCCATTGATGGAAATATCGATAACGTCCTTTTTGAGGCTCATCATATCTAAACACACCACCAAAACTAGAAATTTTTGCGGGAAGTCTCATAGATTTTTGAGATGTAGCATATCTTGTGAGGCCCATTGTAAAATCAAATCTTAATGCAATTTCTCGATCTCCTTTATCTTTAAAATAATAAATTTCATCCCTAATTGCAGGGCCAGATTTAGTTTCAAGAGTAGATAGTAGTTCAATAGGAGAAGGATCCATGAATGAAAATCCATACAAATTGGATAGTTGTTTAAAATGAGATCTAATATGTTCAATATTTTCTGTTTCAGATCTTGTAAAATCTTTCATTCCACGAGGTAATTCCAAGTTAATTATCTGTTAGAGAGTTGTGATTTAGATATTTCTATAAGATCATACAATGTTTTCTTCTAAATCTTGTTCAAGTTCAGGGAAATCATCCCACCAATTTTTAGTTGTAACCATATCTAACTAAAATGATTTTTCTTAGCTTATAGATCTTTGTAAAACAAAATAATTGTGTCCACTAGATAATTAAAAAAATGAAGTGTATTTCTGCTTTAATAGAATAATCATAATTTATGGCAATAATTAAAAAGTCACTATTTTTTAGAGAGATTTTTTATATAATTAATGAATATGGAAAAAACAATCCTTGGAAACGATTTAGAAATTTGTAGAATTCTAAATGGGATGTGGCAAGTAGCAGGGGGTCACGGTCAAATTGATTCAGAATTAGCAATACAAGATATGGAAAAATATCAAGAATTAGGATTTACAACATGGGATCTTGCAGATATTTACGGTCCAGCAGAATCACTGATTGGAGGATTTAGTAAAAAAACAAAGCAAAATTTTCAGGCATTTACAAAATTTGTTCCAAATCCAGGACCAATGAGCAACAGTATTGTAACTTACTATATTGATGAATCATTAAAAAAAATGAACACGGAATGTATTGATTTACTTCAATTCCACTGGTGGGACTATCAAGATTCAAGTTATCTTGATGCATTACAACACTTATCAAAATTACAAAATGAAGGAAAAATAAAAAATTTAGGGCTTACAAATTTTGACACTAAAAGGATTAAAATAATTATTGAAAAGGGTTTTAAAATTATATCAAATCAAGTTCAATATTCTATTTTAGATCAAAGACCAGAAAAAATAATGATCCCATTTTTTATTAAACATAAAATTCAAATTATTACGTATGGAACATTGTTAGGAGGATTTTTTTCAGAAAAATATCTTAACACAGATGAACCAACTAGAGCAGATTTAACTACAGCCAGTTTACAAAAATACAAAAATATGATTGACACGTGGGGTGGATGGAAGTTATTTCAAGAATTACTGGAGGTTTTAAACAGAATAGCAGAAAAACACGATTGCAGCATTGCAAATATTGCTACAAAATTCATTCTGGATAAACCACAAGTAGCAGGCGTAATAATTGGGGCAAGATTAGGAATTACAGATCATATAGACGACAATGGCAAAGTTTTTGATTTAAAAATAGAACAGGATGATATTTTATTAATATCCGCAGTTACTGCAAAAGCAAATGATTTGTTTGATGTAATAGGTGATTGCGGAGATGAATATAGATAAAAAAATATGGAAATTAAAATTGGGTGTACAGGGTGGAGTTATCAAGGATGGTCTGGAACTTTTTATCCAAAAAATCTAAAAAATTCAGAATGGCTAAAATACTATTCACAGATTTTTAGCATCACTGAAATAAACTCTACATTTTATAAAATTCCATCACAAGAGATTGTTAGAAGATGGAATGCAAGCACACCAAGACATTTTAGATTTACAGCAAAGTTTCCATCTATCATCACACATGAAAAAAGACTAGAAAAAGTGAACTCAGAAGTTTTTTCATTTTTAACATCACTTATACCAATTCACGAAAAAATTTCAGCATTGGTATTACAATTACCACCATCATTAAGTTTTGAAGAAGCAAAACCCAGATTAGAAGAACTGTTTGATATTTTACCTGCTGATTTTGCATATCCAATTGAAGGAAGACACGAATCATGGTTTACAGATGAAGCCTTGAATTATCTCAAACAAAAAAAACATTGTCTAGTCTGGAATGCAGTAGAGGGTGTAAACAATCCAATGCCAATAACATCAAATTATCTTTATGTTAGATTAATTGGAGATAGGAGTATTCCAGACAATCAATTTGGCACAATAAGGAAAAATAAATCAGAATTAATTAAAAATTGGGCACAAAAATTAGCAGGAATTTCAGACATTCCGCTTGCAATGGTAATGGCTAACAATCATTTTGAAGGATTTGGCCCTGCAACTGCAAATACTTTAGGAAAAAATTTAGGTATGCGGGAATTAATTTGGGAAGGAAAAAAACAAAAAACATTAGGAAATTTTTAAATTAAAAATAAAATTTTATGAAATTAATTTAAATAAATTACACTTCAGTAATCATTAATTAAAAAATCTATAATCAAATTTATTTACAAGGCCCATGGCCTCACCAAAATAATATCCACCAAGTATAGTAATAGATGCCCAAATACACGAACCAATAAAAGTAAATAAAACAAATTTAGGAATTTTCATTTTCAGCAATCCAGCAGGTACTGAAATCATCTCTCTCATTACCGGAACCATTCTTCCAATCAAAACTGCCTTATCACCATATTTTTCAAACCATATTTCTACACGTTCTAATTTTTTTTCAGAAATTCTAAAATTTTTTAAATATCGAAGTAAAACAGCACGTCCAAGTTTTAATGCAATTAGGTAGATAATGGTTGTTCCAATTGTAGCACCAGAACCACCGAGAAGAATCATTGGAATTACACCAGATAAAGAAATTCCTTGTTGTGCTGCCAAAAATCCAGCTGTTGGAAATATCGCAAGAGTTGGAATTGGCGGGATTACAGTTTCAATTAAGGCCGCAAAGAATATTCCTTCGTAAAGATGCTGGCCTAAAAAATCTGCAATTAATATTAAAAATGAATCAAATGGCTCCATTTTTTTATTATAAAAAATCTCACTAAATTACCTTACGAGTAAAAGATTAAAGAAATAATTAATTTTTATGCACAAATATCAAAATTTGTTGAAGAATTTAAAAAAATCTAACTCCAAACTTTTTCTTTGAAAGTCCATCGCTTATTTAATAAGAAATTACCAAATGCTGCAACCCCAACTGCCAAAATTAATGAAATTGGGTATGAAACATTCCATTGATCTACAAGATTGTAAACCATACCAAGTTGAACTAACGCCCCAATAGAGCTAAATCCAGCAAATTGAACATATTGAATAATGGTTCGTTTTGGAGAAAAGTCTCTATCTTCAAATGTCCAATATTTGTTTAGTAAGAAATTACTTGAGATTGAAAATATTATTCCAAATGTAGTGGCATGAAGATACCACATATCAGAATTTAAAGAAAAAAGCATCGATGTGAAATAATTAATTGCCAATCCAGAAGATCCAACTGTAAAAAATCTTGCCGCCTTTGAAAGAAATTTAACAGATGTTCGTGATTCGTTATTTTCAACTGTTCGGCCATATTTGTATAATTTCCAGACAGATTTAAAATAATCAAAAATAGTCGAAGTGTCAAGTTTGCTAGAACCAAATTCCCTATCAGTAAAAGTGTACGGGACTTCTTCTATTCTAACGCCTTTTGTTTTTACTAAAATTTCCAATAACATTTTGTAACCAAGTGCATCAAATTTTAATCCATTAAGAATACTTTTCTTAAAAGCAAAGAATCCAGACATCGGGTCGTGGGATTCAATTCCTAATCCTTTTTTTGCAATTAAAGTGGCAACTTTACTCATTAATTTTCTTTTAATTGGCCAACCTTGAATTGAGCCTCCATGCACATACCGTGAAGCAATTGCAATATCACAGCTAGTTTGTTTAATTGCGTCAATTAATTTTGGGATAATATTTGGTGGATGTGAAAAATCACTATCCATTACTACAATTGTGTTTGCGGTGGATTCTTGAATTCCATTAAGAATTGCAGAACTTAATCCATTTTTTGCTTTTCGTTTAATTACATTAATTGTGTGACTGGATTTCTCTTTAATTGAATGAAAATACTCTTCAGCAATTTTTGCAGTATTATCAGGAGAATTATCGTCTACAACTATAGTTTCAAGTTTCAAATGAGATGGAAAAGATTTCGTAATACGATCTAAAATTTCACGAATATTTTTAGATTCATTGTAAGTAGGTAAAATTATTGAAATTTCCGCAGTATTCAATATAACTAATCTTTTCGAATTGACTTAAAATGTTTAATGTAAAAAATTTTATCTTTTTAAGCATTAGGTGTGCAAAATATCAATAATTGGGAAATCAAGTTATTTGAAAGAGATGATATTGAGTTTTTAAAAAATCAAGGTTTTAAAAAAACTTTCAAAGTATCAGGTTTTTTTGCATGAACAATTGCATCCTCAAATTTATCCAAAGGAAAAGTACAATCAACCATAGAATCTACAGAAATAACGCCTGTAGCAAGTGCATCAATTGCAGGTTTGAACAGTCCACATCTAGAACCAATTAAAGTAATTTCGTTGATTATTGTGGAAGTTAAGTCAAGATTTTCTCGTGATGCGATAGTAGATTTTAAAACTACAGTGCCACGAGGTTTTACAAGTTTCATCGTATCAGTGAATCCAGAATTACTTCCTGTAGCTTCCACTACTAGATCAAATAATTGTTCATCAGTAGATTCAATACCAATTTTTATTTTAATTCCAGATTGAATTAACCCTTCAAGTTTATTTTGATGCTTACCAAAACATGTAATGTTAGAGCAAGTTAATTTTATAACTTGAATAATTAATTGAGCTAATCTTCCATCACCTACAACTGCAACATTCCATTCAGGTTTCAAAGATATTTGTTCATTAATTTCAAAAGCAGCTGCTAAAGGTTCTACAAATACTGCTTGTTCATCACTAATTGAATCAGGAATTACATGTAAGTTTTTTTCAGGTAATGAAAGAAATTCAGCAAATGCTCCATCACGTTTTAAAATTCCAAGTACCGTTCTCGATGGACAGTGTCGTTCCATTCCCCGAATACAAAAATCACATTTAGTACAACCAGCATTAATTTCACCTACAACTCGCTTACCAATTAAATTAGGATTATTAGATTTCACTACAGTTCCAACAAATTCATGACCTAAAATTCCAGAATATTTCATGTATCCATTTAAAATTTCTAAATCAGTTCCACAAATTCCAGCCAAGTTAACTTGAACTAGCGTTTCATTAAATTTTGGATCAGGGTAATTGTTATCAAAAATCATTTGTTTACCGTCAAAAAAAGTTGCTTTCATAAAATAATGAAAATCCACCCCAATTTTAAAAGATTGTGACGGGATTGTAAAATAACAGGTTTGTGTAGATTAATAATTAGAGAAAATTAAAAAGAATATTGAGTTATAGATTTCTAGATCATGCAACAGATGCAATAATTGAAATTAATGCAAAAGATCTAAAAGAAGCATTTTTAGTTGCAGCAGACGCAGTAATTAATTTAACATTAGATCAAGATAAAGTTGAAGAAGTAGAAAATAAAGAATTTGTAGCTCAAGGTAAAGATCTCTATTATCTCCTTTTTAGCTGGTTAGAAGAAATTCCATTTATTCTGATTACTGAAGGATTTGCAATAAAAAGAATAGAATTTAGCATTGAAAAAAATAATTTTTATGAAATTAGGGCAAAAGCATTTGGTGAGACCCTTGATTTGAAAAAACATAATTTCAAAGTAGAGATAAAGGCACCTACATTTTATGACATGGTGATTAGAAATGAGGAGAAAGTATACATGAAATTCCTTCTGGATTTGTAAGTTTGTGAATAATTATTTGCTATAAACAGGAAAAAATTATGCTTGTTTTTTAAAAATTAACTTTCTAATGTATAATATGCAAGTAAAATTAGCCGGATTTGGCATATTATCATTATTTTTGATTATGCTAGTGCCAGTTTATGCAGAAGTATCTGAATTTTCAATTGAAAAAAAATTCTATACAAATGAGGAAGGATTGGTATTTGTAGGAACTGAGGATGAAGGAAGAAAACTAGTTAGTGTATTGATGACGGATCCAAATGGAAAAGAAAGTATGCTAGTAAGTTCAATGTCTAACTCGGATGGAATATTTCAAACAGTACCAAAAAATGTAGATGATTTCTTTTCAATAATTGGCACATATCAATTTACAGCATTTACAATTCAGAAAGACAATGGTAAAATTATTTCTCTCGAATATGATGGGAATAAAGTTTCAGAACCAGTAAAATATGTATTGCAATTAAATTCAATTCAAGATAAAGTGGTAGAAGTAGAAAAAACGATTACTTTTACAGCCAGTATCACTGATAGTTCAATTACAAATTTAGTTTATACTTTAGAAGATGCACCAATAACTGCAACAATTGATCAGGTGACTGGAAAATTTGTTTGGACCCCATCAAAATCTTATGGAAGTTTTAAAGATGTAATTTATAATTTTGACATTATTGTTAATCTAGGAGATAAAGAGGATAGAGAAAATATTTCAATTACCGTAAAAAAAGCATATGATGAACCAGTAACAGAACCAAAGGTCGAACCAGTAACAGAACCAAAGGTCGAACCAGTAACAGAACCAAAGGTCGAACCAGTAACAGAACCAGCTAAATCTACAGTTGCTTCCTTTGTAGATGCAACGAAGGATCCACAAAGCTATGTAAACAGATACAATAATGAACCAACATACAAAGAATGGTTTGATGAAAATTATTCACAATATTCTTCAATTTACGAGGCAGTTGGATTAGAAGAGCCAGAATTTGGAATTTGTGGGAGCGGAACAAAATTAATTGATGGAGTATGTACTATTATTGATCAGGATTATCTCCATAGTATTCCAACACCAAAGCCATGGTGGCAATTTTGGTAATNAAATAAAAGTTAACTTTTAATCATAATACTTTTTCATTAGTAATATGGGAAAACTAGCTAGAAATCTTCGAATTTGTGGGGATTGTGGAATTGCATATACATCCGTAAGCTTGACAAAATACATTGATCAATGCCCAATTTGTAAATCAAGAAGATTTGAAGCAATTGTAGTTAAAGGATTAGA
>JGI26256J51712_1001249_pt1 | contig 9732 bp, 7 predicted proteins | sample SaaInlV_150m_DNA_FD_51712 | JGI IMG/M metagenome (IMG submission 51712) | reverse complement strand
GCCAATGCAATACTGGGTATATCTCTTGCAACGGCCAAAGCAGCCGCCATGGATTTTGATCTCACCTTATACGAATATCTGGGTGGCGAGGACGCTACATTGCTCCCTGCACCTATGATGAATATTCTAAATGGTGGTGAGCACGCTGATAACAATGTTGATTTTCAGGAATTCATGGTCTTCCCATTGGGAGCCAAGACCTTTAAGCAGGCACTACAAATGGGAGCTGAAACTTTTCACCAGCTCAAGGGTGTTCTCAAAAGTAAGGGAATGAATACTGCTGTTGGAGATGAGGGTGGATTTGCACCTAACTTGCGTTCCAACGAAGAGGCCGTGGAAGTGATCCTGGAAGCCATTGAAAAAACTGGTTACAAAGCTGGTAAGGACTTATTCATAGCCCTTGATGTTGCCTCAAGTGAGATTTATGATCCCAAAACAGGTTTGTATAGTCTCACTGGCGAAGGTCGAACACTCAACTCAGATGAAATTGTAGATTTTTATGCTGATTGGGCCTCCAAGTATCCTATCGTTTCAATCGAAGACGGAATGGATGAGAATGATTGGGAAGGCTGGCAAAAATTGTACGCTAAACTGGGTGACAAAATTCAGCTGGTTGGTGATGATCTCACAGTAACCAACCCTGTCAGGCTACAAAAAGCCATCGATATGACTGCTATGAACAGCATTTTGATCAAATTGAACCAGATTGGTACATTAACTGAGACACTAGATACCATCAAGTTGGCTCATGAGAACAAGATGACCTGTGTTATTTCTCACCGTTCTGGTGAAACTGAAGATACAACCATTGCTGATCTCGCTGTAGCCACTGGCGCAGGACAAATCAAGACAGGATCAGCTTCACGCAGCGATCGTATCGCCAAGTATAACCAACTTCTACGTATCGAAGAAGAGTTGGGCGATCTGGCCACTTTTAAAGGTTTTAAGGCCCTTAATCCTAAGTAGGGATTCACATGGCAAATAAACGGTCACGCTCAACTAAAAGTCGCTCTAACCGCAAATCCGGTGGCATATTCGAGAATAAAGTCGCCTGGATATCCGGAGCAATCATTCTACTGATTCTTGTTCAAATCTTTGTGATGAGAGACGAGGGACTCTATAGTCTGCTCCGACTCAAACAGGAAATCAGAGATATGGAGTCACACATAACTCGCCTGGAAGTAGAAAAGGCTGAGTTAGAGAGTGAGCGTGACCGCTTGTTAAATGATCCAGATTATCTGGAACGCATCGCCAGGGAAAGATTTCGCATGGCAAAACCAGGCGAAAAGGTGTTTCACGTTGTTACGGAAACCAAAAGGGATGGGGTGCGTAATAAATGAAAAACAACCAAAGAAGAGATCGATTTTCACGCATTCAATAAAGAATGAGAATTGATTGCGGAACAGGCAGAATCATAATTCCCGGCAGAGTATCCCATGGGCTGAGCTTCACAGGTCCCATTACAATTCAACGTTACTGAATACAACAAACCTCTTCCTCCCCAAATTGCGAAAAATGTTTGCAGTAGCCATTCTGGGTATGCTGCTGCACAACAGCCTTCTGGCTGAAGGTCAGGATTCCCTGGCCTATATCTTTCGTCAGGACAATCTCTCAACCAGCAATGATTTTAATCTCAATTACAGGCATGGTTTTGTAGGGAGTGATCTTGAAGTGACTGATGTCCTTAAGTACAAAGTGTTTTCCTATGATAACAACCTGTCGAATGAAAAACAATTTTCCATTGAACACCGTTTACGCAGCGACTTTTCATGGGGTAGCAATCGGAATAAAAGTATTCGTCTGGAGAGTGCTCAACACAAGGACCATCGGACAGGTCTAGCCTCAACCATTGATAACTGGGCTTTGCTCGCTGGTTTAAAGCACAATGATAACCTGTCCCTGTTTATTGGTGGTAGGTCGGTAGAGCGCTATGGGATTGTGGACAGGGGTTGGACAAGTGAGCTGGATATTCGAAAGCCCTGGCAGTCCGCCAATCAGAGATCCTTCATAATGGTGAGTGGATCCAGAGATCAATTAACTGAACATTTGAATCACACACTCAATGCCAGAGGAGAGTATTTTGTTCGTTTTGGGGAGGTTTCTACCTTTCAAACTTCCATTTACCAGGAAGCCCGTCTGCAGGCATTTTTTACGGACTCGCTGGGGAGTTCTCAATCCCGCAACAATGAAAACTTGAATTGGCAAAATTTGTTCACCTATCACCTGAGAAAAAATCTCCATCTCTCTCATCGCCTCGATTGGGGAGACCAACTGACCGAGATCAGCCGAGAAAGAGTTGATCAAAACTCTACTGTCAATCTGTCAAGTGAGGACAGGAAACGATTCTCATTGTTAAATGAAACCTCTCTTGAGTTAAATAATCCCAATTTTTCAACACTGACAGCTTTCAAAATTGAGAATTCTCAGAACAAATACTATGTGGATTATACCCAGATCCTTTATCAGCTCAAGGAGTCCGTCCTCTGGAAAAATGCAGGACTTGTGGACACACTCATGTGGATATCATCTCTTTCGAGACTTGAATATGATACACCAGATACCACCAATGATGATGACCGTGATGAATGGCGTCTCAACACGGAAATCAGAATGCTGTGGGAACCATCTCCGTTTTATAGTCTTGAGATTGGTACCAAGTTGGGAATGTTCCACCTCATTTACCTTTTTAATACCCGTAGCTCAGAAAATCATTGGAACCGCAACCTGGTATTTTGGTCGGGCGTCGCCTGGCGCAAACAGAAGTGGTCTGGAGATGGTAGGGCAAGAATCCGCAGTAATTACTTTGACTATGACTACGATGATATATTTATCGAATTGGAGCAACCCTCTCGAAGTTTTGTTCACAGATCTCTGGATCTAAACAAAAAAATCAGATACAACTTTGGCCGACGCTGGTCAATTCATTCTAAGGCGGCCTTTCGCTGGGAGGATGAAGGTAAGTTGAAATGGGATTCTTTTATTCAGCAGGTTAATAGCAGTAGAGAACAGTCTGAATGGAGTGCTGAGCTTTTCTACAATTATAAGGGGTGGGAAGGTTGGATAGGTTACCTGACTCATGACCGGGTAATTGCATACACCGCGACAAACCGTGAAACGGACCATTGGCACGGCCAGGGCCCTTTGATGGGCGTCAAATACCAACTGGGTAAGCGCATTGATCTGCGGGGAGATGCACGCTTTATATCAGTGGAAGATGGTGATCGGGAGTACCTACTCCCCAAAGTTTATTTTACCCTAGTATACCGCTAGGCAGATTCAGGCAGGGGCCTTTCCAGCTCATCGATACGTTCATTGAGCGTGTCAACATATCCTGAGAGATGTTTCTGAACATCACGGATAGCTTGATTGTAGTAATGTGGTCCCATATTTTCACTGAAAAAATCCAATAAAAATTCTGCCTCAAAATTACCTAAATCCTGACTCATTTCAGAGGTAAAATAGGCTTGAATCTGCTGGATGAGATCATCTTTCGTTTCTCTTGAAAAAGTAGTGATCATGCTCGGATATCCTTTGTTGAAAGCTGTTGCCACGCGGCAATTTATGCATTAATATAGCCTACACTTTAAAAACAATCCTCAAAGTCAAAAGTTGGAAAAATCATGATTCACATCAAAAAAATGATGTGTGTTTATGCTGTGGTAATTGCAGTCATTACACGCATATCTCCCGTATTTGGAGCTTTCGAGTATAACGGGCTCGGATGGCCTGCCGCAACGGCAAACATCAGGGTCCTGGGTCAGCATCCCCAACAATTCTCGGTAAATCCTGCATTAATGAATATAGGTCATCAACCTCAGATCAGTTTCTCCTACCAGAATCCATTCCAATCTCTTGATTTGCAGGCTGGTTCGTTGTCCATCAAGAGCTCAATATGGCAAAGATCCTACATTCATAGCCTGGAATACTTTGGAGATGAACAGTATTCGGAAGTAAAACTTATCAATGGAACCACCTGGAAACTCGAGAAGGGCTTTAGTGTTGGAATGACATTAAATTATCAGTGTCTTTCCATGTCAGGTTTTAATAGGCGACAGGGAGGGTCCCTATCCTTGAGTTCATACGCAGAGCTTTCTGATCAAATTAAGGTGGGCTCTGTGGTTGAGCATGTCATTCAATGGGGACAAGACATATCCCTGCCCCAGAATTTTCAAATAGGTGGGCAATATGAATTCGGACCAGCAACCATAACAGTCGCACTTGAGAAAGAATCTGCTCTTCCTGTTGAAACCTGCCTCGGACTACTGATATCTTCAGGATCATTCTGGCAGATAGGTGTTGGTTATCGTGACCTAAGCGGGATGATGTCTGCGGGTTGGCGTATCCGCACACAAAGAATTGCATTTCACTATGCCTGTGTCATGCACCCATACTTACCCGTATCGCATGGATTTGGGCTGGAGTTGATTTTACCATGAGGCTCATCATGGTTTTCTTGATAATCATCTCAGGTGGGTACGCTCAAATGGATACTAATCTGGGGAATGACGAGCTGGGCGATCCTGATGAGACTCAATACTTAGATCAACTACTGAATACGTTGTTTCAACCATTTCAGCTTGATACGGCTGATACCACTTCACTCATGGAGCACGGCTATTCCAGGGAAGCTGTTGAGACGATTAATACATGGCAAAAGGGAAATGAGACCCACAAGTCGTTAAAGCGGAGAGTTCACGGAAAAGATTTGGCTTTGCTGAACAAAGATATAAAGACTGATTCCCAGCAAACTCAAATTCACTTGCGCCAACGATTACAATATTCTCCTTCCCTAGAGGGTTGGCGAATTCTGAATAAAGGTCGCATTTGGAACAAGTGGGGATCAGTAAATATTCTCACAGAACAGGATCCTGGTGAAAATCAACTCACTGACCATTCAATCTTGACATTGAGCAGCCATTCAATCCCCGGGATTGATCACCTCATTTTTGGTGATTTTCATGTGAACTGGGGTGGTGGATTGATCCTGAATCAACAGGGCTCTCGCCCAAGCCTAAATCCCAGATCACTTCTACATGCCAGGCAATCAAATATTCGACCTCATTACTCAAGTAGGGAGATTGATTATTTTCAGGGAGTTGCAGGAAGCTTTTCATACAACAAAATTCAGGGAGCTGTCTTTGCTTCCAGTCGCACTCTAAAAGGCTTGTACAACGGCACTCAATTCAGGGAAGATGCAGACGGAATCCACCCTGTAGGAAAGAGTTTTGACTCCAAGCGAGTAAACGATTTGGGCCTGGCTCTTGAGACACTCATTTCAAAGGTTCAACTTTTTGCAGCAATAATTTATCATCCCCAGGCAAAAGCAGGCCTCGCCTACGAGTTAGGGATTTCAAGGGAGTTGGCTAATTCACAAAAAATTCAGATCCACACAAATAGTCTTGATCTCAATGATCATCGAATGACTGCTGCGTGGGCATATTTAACCCCACAACTGCAGGTATCTCTTCAATATAGACATTTTATTACCGACGAGGTCTTAACCCCCGGGTTCATATCCACCCTTCTGGGTACCTCGGCCTCTAATGAAAAAGGAATCTCTGCTCGAGCCCAAATACGACTCGCCAGTAAATTGCAAATTCGCTATGCCCTCGATACAGGTAATTCAGTCGAGCTTCAATCTGTTGACGATTATAGGACAATTCTGCAGCACAAGTTTCAAGTCATCCGTAAGCTGGATGAGGGTGTCTTTCAACTTGATTATAGTCGAAAACTTGAGCAACCAGTTTTGGAGGAGGATATTTGGGAAGGGCAATACTCAAGTCATAAGCTCACCAGATTTGCCATATCTCTGGTTCAAAATTTTTCACCTGATCTAAAGTATCGTGTGAATTTGAAATCAGCCTTTAGTGGTAATGAATCAGCATTACTTGTTCAGCAACGTGTGTTGGGTGAGCAGGGTAGCTGGAAATGGACAATTGGCTATGTGAGGTTTTCTATTCCGGACTACACCATGAGATTGAGTGTGTATGAGACCAGCGTGGCAGAAAGCTTTAGTTTTTATACAGCTTTTGATGATGGTGATCGATGGTTCTTCTATTTAAAGCAACAGACCCTCAATTGGATTGAAATGGAAATGAAATTGGTCCAAACCTGTTCCTTTGAGGACCCTAATAAGCCCAAACAACTTGCGATAAGTCTTCAGATGTCCGTTGTCTTATAATTCCCCTCCGACTATTTTCAACGCTAAATATGAACCGACATCGATATATAGTTCTAATACTCCTCCTGCTTTTTTCGATCACTTCGTTACAGGCAAGACGGACTGAACTTATTCTTCAAAAAGCAGCTGATGAGAGATATGTCCCAGCGATTCCAGTTTATGTAATAAACCAATATCAATATATTTCACTCCAGGATTTGCTGGATGCCTATAAAATTTCGGCTTTCCTTAATCCAGCCGTCAGGAAGTCGGTCTTCCGTATCGGGCGTTTAAAGTTCAAAGTGACCGCCTATAATCACTATGTCATGGTTGAGGACAAAACGTTTCAGATGGCCAATTCTGTGATTTTCTTCGATGGGGATACATATCTGCCCATGGATGATTTTGTGGATATCCTCAAAATGGTGGGGCTGGTTTCAGGGGTTACCATTTTGTCAGGGACGACTGAAGATGACATGGAAGTACAACAAGCCGCTGAACCCACACAATACTCACCATTTGATATCGTGTCAGCCAACATTGAAGAACGACAGAATGGAACAGTTATCAGGATTCGTACTGCCAATCGTTATGATGCGAATTCTGTAAAAGCCTGGATTAACCGTGAGGAGTGGCTTTATGTCACTTTGCCTGGAGCTAAAGTAAATAAGCCCATACTTGATAACACTGAAATCCCTAAAAACAGTAGTATCCGAAAAGTCACAGCCGATCAATTGGATGGCACCTCTCAGCTTACTTTCCGACTACGAGGGACAGTAGAAGGTGTGGACGTTTTGCATCGTGACTCACCCCCAGAAATATTGCTCACAATTCGTAGACCCTATGTCATTGATCAATCACACTACCTTGAAAAAGAACGCCAGAAGTGGAAGTTAGATAAGGTTGTACTTGATGCCGGGCATGGTGGCCACGATCCCGGAGCACGTGGCAATGGGCTCAGGGAAAAAGAAATAACACTCGATGTTGTCAAGCGATTAGGGAAGTTGATTGAAGCCCGTACGGATATTGAGGTCATCTATACCAGGGATACCGATGTATTTGTCCCGCTCTGGGAACGCACAAAAATTGCTAATGAAGCCGGTGGTAAAGTTTTCTTGAGCATTCATGTAAATGCCAATAAGAATAAGAAGGCTTCAGGTTTTGAAACTTATTTGCTCCGACCTGGAAAAACGGATGCAGCGGTTGCCGTTGCTGAGATGGAGAATGCAGTAATAAAGCTTGAAAAAAATACAGATCAGTATGACAAGTTGAGTGCTGAACAACTCATTCTTGCCACCATGGCTCAAAGCTCATTTATGCAGCAAAGTGAAACCCTGGCTGATCTGACGCAGCGAGAATTTGATAAAAAACTCGTGGGGCAAAACAGGGGTGTCAAACAGGCAGGATTTATTGTGCTTATTGGAGCTTCTATGCCCAACGTACTCATCGAATTGGGATTTATTTCGAATAAAAATGATGCTCGTAGGTTGAAACAGGCCTCATATAGACAGAAGGCTGCACAGGGTATATTTGATGCTCTGATGAAATATAAAACACGACATGAAAAGTTACTGTCACCGTGAATGAACTAAACCCAGAACAAGCCATTGGTGTTTTTGACTCTGGACTGGGAGGGATCTCAGTCGTGCGGGCCATTATTGATTTATTACCCCATGAACACCTCGTTTATTTTGGGGATACAGCTCGAGTTCCTTATGGTTCAAAATCTGAAGAAACGGTCATTCGCTTTGCCCATCAAATCTCTTCATTCCTGAGAGAAAAACAGGTCAAAATGATTGTTGTGGCCTGCAATACAGCCTCAGCTGTGGCTTTACAAACGTTACAGCAAAGTTTTAGCATTCCCATCGTAGGTGTGATTGAACCTGGCTCCGAAGCTGCCGTTAGATCCTCAAAACATAAACGGATTGGAGTGATTGGCACTGCCTCAACCATTCGATCAGGCGCATACCGGACTGCCATCAGGACACTCGATCCGGAGATGGAAGTGACAGATCAATCATGTCCACTGTTGGTTCCACTTGTGGAAGAGGATTGGCCCCATGATGGCGTTGTAAGGCAAGTGCTTGAGAGCTATTTGGAGTCATTCAAATCCCAGAAACCAGATTCGCTTATCCTGGGTTGTACCCATTATCCCTATCTCAAACCCATCATTCAACAGGTGATTGGACCTTCAGTTCGTCTCGTTGATTCAGGAGAGGAAACAGCGACCCAGGTACAAAAAGTGCTAAATGAATTAGGATTATTGAATCATGGGGATGGAGATCCTGGTAGGCATAAATTTTATGTTTCTGACTTTCCTCAAAAGTTTGAAGAAACAGCATCCCGTTTTTTAGGGAGACCTCTTGATAAGTTGTTTAAGGTTGAACTAGAAGTTCTGGAATCTTACAAATAAAACACATCTTACCATTTCAATAGAGATTGGGGATATTTCAACTTGGTGAATCCGGATTCTAAATCTGTTTTCGACTATATCTTCGGGTTAACCACACCAGGAGTCAAACTCGAGTTATCCCGGGTTGAAGAATTTATGACCCGGCTCGGCAAGCCACATGCCAGCTATCCTGTAATTCATATTGCAGGGACCAATGGAAAAGGCTCCACCGCAGCCATGTTGGCTGCCATCCTTGAAGCATATGGCAAAAGGACGGGTTTGTTCACTTCGCCCCATTTGATAACACCCAATGAACGCATTAGGGTGGGGAGTACTCTGGTTTCAGATGAGTTTATTGTCAGGAAAGTTGAAGCGTGGCGGTCTCATATTGACGAGTTGGGAATTACGTTTTTTGAAGTGCTCACCGCGCTGGGAATGGAATATTTTAACCAACAATCAGTCGATTATGCTGTCATTGAAACTGGGCTGGGAGGACGGCTGGATGCTACCAACGTTGTGGATCCTATCGCCAGTATTATTACCAGTGTGTCCTTGGATCATGAGAATATTCTAGGAGACAATCTCGCTCAGATTGCAGGAGAAAAGGCAGGCATCATTAAATCGCAGTGCCCCATTTTTCTTGGTAAGAACCCTGATATTGTCCAAAAGGTCGTTGAACAAAAGAGTCAACTGATAAATGCGCCCTATGTTTACGTCCCCAAAAAGGTCAAAATCGAAGATGTAAGGTTTCGTGGCATGTCCCAGCGTGTCCGATGCAGTTTAGCTGGTCAAGCAATCGAGGTTGAATTACCCTTGCTTGGACAGCATCAGGTTGAGAATTTCACTAACGTGCTGGCAAGTCTGGATGAATTGGGTTTCAATCTGGATGCATCTATCATTCAAAATGGTTTGGATAACATGATTTGGCAGGGTCGTATGCAAGCTCTGCAAAAAGAACCTCTCGTCCTTTACGATGTTGCCCATAATCCTGAGGGACTTACACGATTGCTCGATTCATTGCAGGAGCTAGGTAAAACAAATTCGATAATTGTGGCTGCCTTTAATGCGAGGAAAAATATCCAGCCTATGCTTGATCTGCTTAACAAGTGGTCGGGGGAGGTAATCTTCACAGCCTTTTCAGGACATTCTGCAGTTGAAAAGGAAACCCTCGTTCATCTGG
>JGI26256J51712_1001222_pt1 | contig 9876 bp, 8 predicted proteins | sample SaaInlV_150m_DNA_FD_51712 | JGI IMG/M metagenome (IMG submission 51712) | reverse complement strand
CGCCGGACGTGGAAAGACCCTAAGCCTTGAGGGTAACCTTATTGGTTCAAAACTAACACTTGACGAAGCTCAACTACTGGCTGAGACCAGCAACGCTGAGCGCGGATATCCTGTCAGGGATGAAGTTCTGGCTTACGTAAATTACGAACGGGGTGTGTTCTTTGAAAAATTTGGAGAATATCATTCTGGTCTGAGTCTCTACCGGTCAGCAAAGCGCCTGGCGGAATCCATTACGCTGAATTCAGTAATTGATTATCAATTGTCAGCACATTTGCTCCAGGCAGGTGCAGGTGAAAAATTAGAGGAAGTTAAGGATTGGATTCAATTTTTCCATGATCACGAAATGCATATCATGCATCTCATTTCAATTAGACGATTGGCGAAATATTATCGTGTAGAAAAAGAGTACTCCAAAGCCAAAAAATTACTTGCTGAGGGAAATGAATTTGCACTTAAGTTCGAATATCCCTTCATGGTTGAGCAGATAAAGAACTCATTTGGTTTTTTGATCCTCCAGATGGGTGAAATACAGGAAGCGCGTAAGATATTTGAAGATCTCATGGAAGGGGTTCAAAGTCGCTATTTATATGCGACTATTTTGGAAAATCAAACCCTGACTTATTATGGTGAAGGAAATTACGATGCAGCCGTCCACTATCTTGGACAGGCTATTGACCATAGCCAGAAGTATGATATTCTTTCTCAAATACCTGATGAGTGCTTGTTTATGGGTGATTTGCAAAGAGATAAACTTCAGCACCCTGAAGTTGCAACCAAGTATTATGAGATAGGATCGCGGGTTGCTCTCAAAATGGCCGAACATGGGTTTAGTCTGAAAGGTGATCGCCTGGAAGTAGTTCAGCGCTATCACGATCGACCGAAGGTTGGCTATAACATACCAGATACGATAGGACCCCCTGCGGAGCCGTTTTCTTTTGCGTTGGGACAATCCTGGAAACAGATCAACGATGTATTTCAGTTCCATCTTATCCAAAAACACCTGGAATCTGGAATCATCATCTCAGATTTACCAGCTAAGCTGGATTTAAAAACCAGCACCTATTATGCGATCAAACGTCGTTTAAGTCAGCGGGGGTTTGACTTTGAGAGTATCCCATCCAAGGTTCCAGTAAAATTGCAAAACCATGAGTTGGTAGCCTTGAATAGTTATGTCGGTGGTCTCATAGAACTTACCTGGAGTGAGGCCAATGAACAGTTTGAGAAGGAAATAATCGAGTATCTTTTCAAACAGGTTGGATATCAGAAAACAAAGCTGGCCGAGGAATTGGATATTAGTTATCCAACCGTTCTGCAAAAAACAAAATCACTTAAGTAAGTTAATTAGTATTTGCCGTTAATATGGGTGAAGTCAAATTATAAGCTATCTTTACTCGATGTTATAAAATTTTGATGCGATGATTGGATAAGAAAATCTATGCGCTATTATGAGCTGATTGGATTAAAGAGAGAACCATTCTCAATGACTCCCGATCCGGAATTCTTTTTCGAATCGAAAGCGCATGGTGAAATCCTCAATCGTCTGGAAATCGCACTGAGATTGAACCGAGGTCTTTCTGTCATTATGGGTGGAATTGGGACTGGAAAAACAACCCTGTCACGTCTGCTGCTCAGCCGTTTTATTGATTTTGGTAAGGATTTCCAGTTTTATCTCATTATGGATCCCACCTGGGAGAATACCCGTGAATTTCTGGTTTATTTGAAGCGATTATTTGGGCTGAGAGGTAGTTCTCTTTACCAGTCTGAGATGCTCAATCAACTTGAGAATTTTCTGATTGATACGGCCATCAAAAAAGGTAAGCAGATCGTGCTTATAATTGATGAGGGTCAAAAAATGGGGACAGAGCAAATTGAGGTTATCAGAACTCTGCTCAATTTTGAGACCAATAGCCGGAAATTAATTCAAGTTGTTATCTATGCTCAACCCGAATTTAAAGAAGTCGTTGCTTCCCACGAAAATTTTAAGGATAGGATCGCCTTTGGTGCAACAATTCCTGCTCTGGATAGAGAAGATACCATCTCTTTTGTAGACTTCAGAATAAATGAAGCCGGTTATGAGGGTGATGAACCTCTATTTTCCCAGGAAGCCAAGGAGATGATTTACCAGCATACCGGTGGTTATCCCCGAAAAATTGTAAATATGTGCCATCACCTCATTGTTGACATGTTGGTCTACAATAACAAATCAGTGGATGGTGCTGCCGTATTAAATCGCATCAACAGCGACGATAATAATTATGCCGGCTGACGAAAAAGATTCTGCGGCGACAAATCGTCTGTTGGATCTGTTAAGGTCTCAGCAGACTGGTAAATCGACCACTGAGGGAAATGCCAGTGGCACCGTGGACGCCAATACACCTCCTGAGAAATCAGATGCATCAAAGAAAAAGAAACCAGCAACCCCTGCAGTAAGCACGAGTATTGTACCTGATACGATAGTTGATGAAGCCCCTCCCAAGGATGAAAAAGCCGCACCGGGTAGCTCTGACGAAATCAGAGCAAAATTGGGGAAACTTACTGCAAAAAAAACTGCCACGCCACCCGCTTCTGAACCCATTAAAGATGAGGTAGTTGAACCTGAAGCTGTTCCCCAGGGGGTCGCAGCCGATTTAATGGATACTCCGCAGGACCTGGAAGCAGAAGCGGTTGCAGATTCTGGAAAAGTTGCATCACCTACTGGTGATATTGAAGTAGACGCAATAACCCAGCTCATAGATCCAACCTATTTTCAAATTCATCAAGATGTTCCCAAACCTAATAAGGTCATTGATGTTTTATACGAATTCAGTAATTGGGCTTTTGGGGTTAGAAAAAAAATCACCTTCCAGTGCACGCCGGAATCGATTAGAGTCCTCAAAACTGTCTCCGCCGGTAATCGTAATATTGTAGAAAGTATGGATGTGTACCCGCTTCCCTATGAATTGGAAGATAAAAAGATTACCCATCGGGATGACTTGCTCGCCCATATTTTAGATACCTTCGATACAAAACTCTGGAAGAAAGATACCATGTTTCGTATGTATTCTTCCTTTATTGAAACACATACGAAAATATTTAAAGCACCTCCAGTTAAGGGCAAGGAGATCACCGACCTCATTACCTGGACTGCCAAAAAGAATCTGCCCTTTAGCAGTGAGAATATCAACATTGACCATATGGTGCTGGATTCTGAAAAAGGTGAGCTCAAGAAGAATATCATCATTGGTGTGGGCAATAATGAAACTATCACCTTTATGTCAGATTTGTTTAAAAAGAAAAAATTTGACCTTCAAAATGTGACCACGATTCCTTTTGTGGACTGGGAAACGTATAAACATTGTTATCCGGATCGTCTACGTGGTTGTATTGCCATTGTACATATGAATCAAAATGAAACAACCATCACCATGGTCAAGTCTGGCCGGATGGAGTTCACGCGTGAAATGGCTGTAGGTGTAAAAGATTACCATAAAGCGCTCATACAAAGGGTTATGGTGGGTAACGATGCTGTTAACATTACCGAAACTATGGCCACTGAATATCTCATGCAGTATGGAATTCCTATCGATACGGATCAGGACATTCCTGAAACGGGGATCAGTCTATACAAGATTCATATTTTCCTGAGACCTATCGTTGAGAGAATGACCAGTGAAATTAACCGCTCGCTGGATTATTTCAGAAAACAGGTGGCTGATGTGGAGTGTCAGGAAATATATCTCACTGGACCGGGAGCTGCCATCCCCAACCTGGTTGAAGTATTTGCAACCCAACTTGAACGAACGACCGAGCATTTAAATCCGCTCCGCCAAGGGGATTTTGAGTTTTCAGATCAATTTGAATTAGATCATCAGCTTATACCCATTTTTGCAACGAATTTTGGACTAGCCTTGAAAACTTCTGCGGGTATTAACCTGCTGCCCATTGCGAGGAAGCAACATTTCCAATTCAAGATATTTAATAAAATGAGCATTTTTATCACCTCAATTCTGATCCCTATTTATCTTCTTCTTGGATATTTCGCATACATGGAAGAGAGTGTATTGGAAGCAAATGTCGCAAATATGAATAGCCAATGGCAGAGATTATCTGAGCAGTCCCAGGAATATTTCATCATGCTGGACGATCTTGAGTTTCTCGGAAATTATTGGGGGTTTCTAGAGAATGATGGCATCAATTCGGAAAATCAGATAAAACTGTTAAAGCTGATTTCATCAGAAATCCCCGATAACATCAAGGTTACTTCTCTCGTTTTCCGACCGGCAAGTTCCAAAGAGACAGGATCAGTTATTAAGCAGGCAGCCCATATTGACCGTATCGCTTTAAGTGGGATAGTAAATGCTCATGCAGGTATTGCTGATATCCAACTTACGAATTTTATCATGCGCCTGGAAAGTTTAAACCTGTTCACCAGTATAGATCGAGAGGGCTCACCCAGTTCTGATGATTCCAGACTTTTGTTTACCCTAAAAATTGGTATAGGTGTCAAGTGAATCGAAACATTTTCTTTGGAACGATAGTTTTCCTGCTTCTGGCAACAGGAGGGTGGTTTTATTACACCGTGGCAGTGGCAGGCGCCAGCATATCTGAACTCGAAGTTGAATTGGCCGGCATTAATAGTCGTTTTGANGAATTGGCCGGGGTGACTGAGAGTTATGACGAATTGAAGCTCAGGTTTAGTGAAAAGATTGAGCAATTTGATACCCTTAGAACTGTCGTTCCTAACAACCAGGACTATGGTTCGGTGTTAGAACAGATTCGTCAGATATCCGAGCGTCACAAATTGCAAATCCTGAGCTTCGACCCCTCCCTAAATGATACTTATCCAGCCCTGTATGCCGAGATGAAGATTCCCCAAAATCATGTGGAGTGTTATCCCTTACAAATAAAATTTTATGGAGACTTTCTGACCATAGGTGCCTTTCTGGATGACCTACTTGAAATGCGCCAGCTTGTTAACATCGCTAATATCAAACTGGAAACCGAGATGGAATACGGTGGCATGTTGACCTGCGAATTGAACTTATACACCTACATTTTTATCGAAGGAGCCTAGCTCAGTGTTCAAGCAATTAAATGCTCGATCCGCCATACTCCTGGTAATCCTGCTAGCCGCGATGTTATACGGACTATTTGATGCTGGGATCATTGGTTCTGGAAATGGAGATGTTGATAATTTGTTTGGGCTGGCTACAGGTGGATCTTCTGAACCGGCCTCTGCTCGTGAAGTTTCTGACTCCAGAACGGCAGCACCGCTTAGATCACTCGTCTGGAATGGTGGCTGGGAATCAGATCCATTTTTTTATGCCGAAGCTGAAACAACCAATGCTCTAGGTGGAGGAATTCTTGGTTCCCTCTTTGGAAGCATAGATGGAGATAATGTACCAAGTCTTGATTTAACCGGGATATCATGGGTCGGAAATGTTGGGATGGCATTGATTAATGGAGATATATTGGAGGAAGGGGACAGGGTGGCCGGATACCAGATCACCAAGATCGCATTTGATCATATTATCTTGAGGAGAGGAACCAGTATTGTAAAGGTCAATATGGATGAATAATAAATTTCGATATATCATTTTTATCGCACATCTACTTTGTGCGTTCACGCTCTCGGCTGCTCCTAAAACGGTATTGAACTGGGTTTCTACTTTTGTAGCTAATGGTGAGGCCGGGCTTGAGATATCTCTTTCTAATCGTGTCGATTTCAGGGAAAGCGTTGGGCAATCACCCCCCAAAATCACTCTGACTTTTCCGAAAACCAGCCTGGCGCAGGATAATTTTACCCGTACAACCAATGTTTCACCCCTCATGCGTCTTTCTGTAAAGAAAAATCCATATAATAATGATGAAGTCATAGTAGAGATGCTCTTTTCCAAGATCCCCCAATACACAACTCAATGGCTAGGGGACGATTTACTGTTAGTGTCCTGGCCTGAAGTACGGGAAAGAAAAGCGCCAAGGCGCAGAGATCGACGAGCAGATTTGCCTGGTACCATCAGTATGAATTTCAGAGAAGCAGACATGATTGACATTCTGCGACTCCTGTCAGCTCAGCACCAGATTAATATTATAACTGGACCCGAGGTAGAAGGTGAAGTCACGGTGTCGCTGAAGGATGTCGATCTTTGGACATCTCTGGATGCTATTTTGAAAGTGAACGGATATGACTGGTTTCAACAAGGAAATATTGTTGTGGTAAAACCAGCTGGTGAAGAGATGTTTGGAGAACTTGATACCAGAGTATTCAAAATGAATTATGTGGATGCCAGCGCCGTCTCATCGGCGCTTTCATCTGTTATAAGTGAGAAGGGTCAAATTCAACTTTATTCACCTGTAATGGGTGGATCCGCTGGCGGCGGTGGTGGAGCTGGCGGAGGAGGTGGTGATGCTGGAGGTGGTGGCGGTGGAGCTGCGGCCGCAGCCGCTTTAGGAGGTGGTGGCGGTGGAGCTGCTGCAGGTGGTGGTGGAGCTACTGCAGGTGGTGGCGGTGGAGCTAGTGGAGGACCAGTCTACGACCATATCGTGATCACTGACCTAGCTCAAAATTTTGACCGCATTCAAAATATTATCAATGAACTGGATAAAAAAATTCCTCAAATCAATATTGCCGTCAAATTTATTGAGACCAAACTTACCGATGATGAACGCCTTGGAATAAATTGGGATTTAAGAACCAGCTTGACAGGCCCCAGTATTCAGACAGATGCCGGGACTGTTGAAAATTTGATCGAACTTGGAACTACCATATTAAGTAGTGGGAGTCAGCTTAGACTTGCAACACTGAGCATCCCCATGTTTTCTTCTCTCCTGGAAGTAATGGGGGCCGATGCGGATACGAAGCTGCTTCAGGAACCCCAGGTCACAACTTTTGAGAATACAACAGCCGAAATTTCTATTGGAACGTCCTACCCCGTACTCATACCTGGCTCAGATGCTACAGCTTTTGGCGCTGAAACTTATCAATTTGAAGATGTACAAATTGATGTTTCTCTCAGTGTGACACCCCGTATCAATGAGGAACGGTTCGTGAGTCTGGATCTGAATGCCACAGTGCAGGCTCTGGTCGGTTTTGCTGGGCCCAATTCTGACCGGCCAATCGTTTCCGATAGATCCACCACAACCAAGGTTATGGTTGGGAATGGGGAGACCTTGCTTATCGGAGGATTAATCTTTGACCAGGTGAATGAGTCTACAACTTCGCCACCCCTTATTCGGAGCATTCCCTTTTTGAAAAGATTTTTCACTCATACACGCACATCTACTGAGCAGCGGGAATTACTCATTTTTATTACGCCAAATATCATTAGCAAATAGAGAGATATGCCATGGAACTGGAAATACTGGATCTGCTGAATTTCATGAGGGACTGTGGTGCCTCAGATCTTCATTTACACCCCTTCTCCAGGCCAATTGTCCGAGTGGATGGTGAAATGCGGAAAACGGATATTCCACCCATGCTTCCCGAGGATTTGCATATTCTTATTTATGGTATTATGACCGAAGTACAACGCAAAACCTTTGAAGAAGATATGGAGCTGGATTTTGCAGCTGATTTCAAGGGTATTGGACGATTCAGAGTAAATGTGTTCAAGAGTATCCACGGTGATTCAGCCGTCCTCAGGGCTATTAATGAAAAGGTATATTCATTTGAAGACCTGGGCTTACCGGTGGGTCTCAAAGATATGGCTCACAAGGACAAGGGCCTTTTTTTAGTGACGGGACCAACTGGGAGCGGTAAATCCACAACCCTGAACACAATTATCGATTACATCAATCGAACCCAAAAAAAGCATATCATAACCATTGAAGATCCTGTGGAATTTACCCATACTAGCCAACTATCATTGATTACCCAAAGGGAGGTTGGTACTACGACCCATGGATTTGCTCAAGCCCTTCGATCTGCGCTTCGTGAAGATCCTGATGTGATTGTTGTAGGTGAAATGCGAGATCCTGAGACTACCGCCTTAGCCGTCACAGCGGCAGAAACAGGGCATCTGGTTTTTGGAACCCTCCATACCGTGAACACCACAAAAACACTGGATCGGGTTATTGATCAATTTCCAGCGAATCAGCAGGACCAGATACGCATTATGATTAGCGATACCATCGTAACCATTCTCTCACAGATGTTACTCAAGAAAAAAGGGGGAGGACGTGTGGCAGCTTTTGAAGTCCTCACAGGGACTCCTGCCGTAGGAAATCTGATCCGTGAAGCAAAAACCTTTCAACTCCGCTCCATTTTGCAGATGGGTTCTGCACAGGGTATGATAACCCTTGAGCAATCGCTGGGTGCTTTAGTAAAAGATGGTCATGTTGATCTCAACGCAGCACTTCAAGTAGCAGCATTTCCTGAAGATCTTGAGAAATTGGTGAGGGGCTAATCATGTATTCATTGCAAGATTTGCTGTCCGTGATGTCTGAGGCAGATGCTTCTGATCTGTATGTCTCCGTTGGTGCCTTCCCCATGCTGAAGATCTCTGGTGAGGTTTACCCCATCGAAAAAGAACAACTTACAGTTGAGAATCTAGAAAGCTTGAAGACCGAAATGCTCAATGAAGAACAACTTGCTGAGTATCAAACTAACAAAGAATTAGACTATACCTTAAGTCTTGCTGGAGTAGGGCGGTTCAGGGTGAACTTCTTCCGCCAGCGGGGTACAAATAGTTTTGTGGTACGTCAGATAGTATCCACTATAAAAACATTGAGTGATCTAAATTTACCACCAATTCTGGCGGAACTTGCTTTGAAGGAGCGAGGACTTGTCCTGGTAGTTGGTTCAACCGGATCAGGTAAATCCACCACCTTGGCTGCCATGATCGACCATCGCAATGCTAATAAATCCGGGCACATTCTAACCCTTGAAGATCCCATTGAATTTCTGCATCCACACAAGAAAAGTCTTGTGAACCAACGTGAGGTGGGGCACGATACACTCTCATTTAATAAAGCCTTAAAATCTGCACTCCGAGAAGCGCCTTCTGTTCTATTGGTAGGTGAGATTCGTGATCGAGAAGCTATGGAGTCAGCTTTAAATTTTTCTGAGACCGGACACCTGGTGTTCAGCACGTTGCACGCCACAAATACATCGCAAACCATTGACCGCATTCTTAGCTTTTATGATAGATCAGAACAGGATCTGGCTCAAATGCAGTTAAGCCAAAATCTCCTGGCCATTGTAGCTCAGCGTTTGATTCCCATGGAAAATGGAAAATTGACCGCTGCACTTGAAATATTGGTTTCCACTGCGCGCATAAAAGATCTGATCCAAAAGGGTAGTATAGACTTGCTACCCGTAGCAATAAAATCAGGAGCCTCTGAATCGATGCAGCTTTTTGATCAGGCTTTGTATAAGTTGTATAAAGAAAAGAAAATTAGTGAGATGACAGCAATAGATTCTGCCGATCATCCAACAGACTTGAAATTAATGATCTCATCCACTGAGCAAAGAGAACCGACTCAGGAAATAAATCTTCTGGATGATGACAACGAATCGCAAAAGGATTGATGATGGCAAAAAAACGTATTTTGATAGTGGATGATGAGAAATTTTTTATTGAACCCGTCAAACGTCTTCTAGAGAGTCTGGACTATGAAGTGTTTGAGGCTTTAGATGGTATTTCCGGGCTTTCTAAAGCTCGAGAGGTGAAACCTGATCTCATTATGTTGGATTTAATGTTGCCTGGAATGAATGGATATCAAGTATGTCGTCTGTTGAAATTTGATGAACAGTTCAGGGATATCCCTGTGATTATTGTATCTGCCAAGGATGGTGAACGTGACAGGGAAGTCGGTACCCAGAGTGGCGCAGAGCTTTATCTTGTAAAACCTCTCAACTATCAAACTTTCCCAGCTGAGCTGGAAGCCTTGTTGTAG
>JGI26256J51712_1001210_pt1 | contig 9920 bp, 6 predicted proteins | sample SaaInlV_150m_DNA_FD_51712 | JGI IMG/M metagenome (IMG submission 51712) | reverse complement strand
TGACCAATGTTACCACAAATCCACCGAGGCTTAATCGCCGACCACTTAAAATAAATTCTTCCTGTGAAGATGATTGATCTTTCAACCGGAAAATACCGATCCAAATAAGTCCGCTAGTATAGGCAGCAAGGATCGCCCAATCAAGAAAGTGGAAATGACTCATTTTAATTTATTTGCCGTACTTCGACTCCCTGCCAAAAAAACGGCGGGCAAGCGCTCAGCATAGAAGTCGCAAGGTAAAGATTTAAAAACTTTTTATTTCCCCTGTAATAGGGGAAACATAATGGGGTCAAAAAAATAGAGAATTCAAATACCATCTTAATAATTCAAAAAGACCCAAACTGGTCCATTTGATTGAATAGAAAAAGAATTTCTGATTGCTTCATTCCGAGTGCTAAAAGATGGCGGTTTTAAAATGGATTTACTCAGGTGATATTTTAAGCCATCCGTGCTGATTTCTATATTCTCCCTGGGGGGAATGATTGAAATAGTTTGACCGATAAATGAATCAAATTTTGATTCGCCGTTTACACAAACTATCTTAGATGTATTGGAGTAAAAGGTGAGATTCATTTTCTCGAAATAGGTAATGAGCGTCCAAAGTGCAGCCATCCAATGGTCATCTTGCTCGCCGGAAAATCCCACCAAAGACATTTCCATGATTCCATTTTCAGAACACCAATCCAAGCTTTTTTGTAAATCGGTTTTGGATTGATCCTTTAATTCAATTATGTCACATTTAAATTGATTTGGTGTTATTGAATCCAAATCACCTAAAATGAGATTGGGTAGAAACTCAAGTCGGTTTAGCTTATTTGCGCCCCCATCTGCGGATAAGATAGTTTTTGCATTTTTTATAATGTTTATGGGAATATCATGAGATGGAATTTCCCCATTCCCCATTAAAACTATAGGGCTTATGAGTTGAGTCATGTCAAATGGCATAATGAAAATTACATCATAAAGAAATTCGATTTATTTAATTATTTAACAGTTTTATTTCTACAATCAACAAAAAGTCAAATACCATTCTATTTTTTGATATCTCCAAACCCCCTTTAATAAAGTGCGATTATTTGTATGCCATATGTATGAATCAAAATCGCCATCAGCAGAATAGTTGTGGCGAATTAGTGCATGGGCTTTGCCATCTACTTCTGAAGTATAAGGAGAAGCCAGTTCCCAAGAGCCAATGATAGATTAGGAGAATAGGGATGAAAATAGTATGGTAATGGTAATAAGGATTCTCATTTCAACAGCACCATTTTCTTTACCGATTGAAAGTCACCTGCAGAAATACGATAAAGATACATTCCTGCGCTCACAGGTTGGCCTAAGTTATTTTTTGCGTTCCAACTCACTGACTTATATCCAGCTGATAATTGATTATTTACCAAAGTCTTGACCTCTCTTCCCATCAAATCATAAATCATAATCTTGACATTCACATCTTCAGGTAAATCATACTGAAGTGTAGTAATTGGATTGAATGGGTTAGGATGATTTTGAAATAATTTATATCGTCCTGGAATCGATGCATCATTTATGTTCAAAAAATTGTAATGATAATCTAACCATGAATTTAAAATTTCCCCAAAGACTGCTCCATGTTGGGATGTATTTAAGCTGAGCTTCAACATTTCAGTAATTCCATGTTCGATTTCCCAACTATTTGTTCCATCTCCCTCAAGCCAAAATAAATCATTATCATTGTCAATATGGTAAGCATCATGCTCACTCACAATGATATCCCAATGATTGTCATCGTTCATTTGGACTGGGAGGCTATTATTAATATCAGCTCCACTATAGATTGAATCTGGACTAAATAAATTACCTGCATCCTGCCTAAATAAAGCTACGCCATTCATATAAGCGGCCATAATATCGACGTCAGAATCACCATCTATATCTATGATAGAAAGTTCTTTTGGATTATAATATCCAACATCCCATCCCCAACCGAGCTCAAGCGATTCAGCAAATACACCGTTCCCATCATTATAGAAAAGAGTCAGGCGATCTCCAAAACTAACGATATCTAAATCATCATCACCATCCATATCGATTGGAATTGCTGCAACTTTTGCATGATCAGAAACTAGATGTTCAGTAAAAGACCCAGAACCATTACTCTCAAACCATGAAAGTGTTTTAACATATTCACTTCCGACAACAATTAAATCTAGATTTCCATCTCCATTTATATCGCCAATGGTCACATCAAATACATCGCCTTGAGATGGCGTAATATTTTGTTCTGTAAATGTTTCAATCCCGTCATTAATTAGGAGCGTTATATTGGAATCACCTTTTGATCCACAAACCAAATCAATGTCTCCATCACCATCTAGATCAATGATTTTAATTGAAGAAGCACCTGGGTGATTTTCTGAAAGAATATGTTCCGTAAAAACACCCGCGCCATCATTCTCATACCAAGAAAAGTGACCATTCGAATCAAATATATCAGAGGCAGCAGTTGCAAAGTCTAAATCACCATCAAGGTCAATATCTCCTATTTCAACTAAATACGCATCTGGTGTATACGAAATTAAATGGTGTGTAAAGTCTCCCATTTCGTTCCCTTCATGCCATGCAAATTTTCCGCTTGAACCAATCCTCCTAGAGCTTGCAGAAACAAGGTCCATTATTCCATCTCCATTCATATCGCCATTTTTAACAGCATTGGGATCTGGAAAAGAACAATTATCGTCAATCCAAGATGACATATAATTTGGCTCACAATTGGGGCCAGAAATTGCATCAATTGAAATAGTCTCTCCTGCGAAAGTTATTTGTTCACTATCTTCTAATAAATGGGGGAATCCTAATACATGTCCAAGTTCATGAATAATTACTATAGGAGTATGCTCACTTTCAACAATAAGTATTGCACCATTTTGATCCACAGCATCTTGGTATAGGTAAGTTGTTCCTAAAAGATTATTCGCCATTGAATTAGTAATAATAATATTTAGAGAGCCTGATGTATTAATCGTCGAATCCGCATGATATTGAGAAAGCATTGTATGTCCATCTGGGGAATCATAATTAACTGGATCAAATATCCTTTCATAAGAAACAAGCTCAAATATTTCTGCTGAAACATTGGGAAGATAAGACAGTTGTAGATTCATTTCTTCAACGGCATATTCAGCCATACATTGATTAAAATAGCTCCAATAATTCCAATTTGATGAATCAAGATACATTGAATCGGGACAAACGAACAGATATCTTTGAGAATAGCTACCACTCCAAGAATTTTCAATTATAACACCTTCGGATAAGTCTTCCATGTTTGATATTTCCAAAATTCTAACAGGTATTTTTTCATTTCTATCCAAGAGAGTCCGTGGGTTATTATTTCTTATAATAGGATCGTTAACAACTCTATCATTTATTAACATTGTTTGTGCATTAAGTGTAATCATTAATCCTAATAACACCATAAAATATTGCTTCATTATCTTTATATATCCTTTTTTTGTGCAGTAAAATTATAAAAATTGAATTCTAAATTAGATTTCAAGTATAATCAATGAAAGAATTATTTACTTACTAAGAAATGCTATTAGAAAAATATTGGGTACCCATTTATCCTTTTGATTCCACTTTATAATAGAGTCATAACTCGCAATTTTTAGCATATCCTTAAAATGGAGTGCGACAACTTTTGGAAGTGAAATAAAAAGGGACGGTAAAACCGTCCCTTTTTATTATTGCATATTTATTGGATTCTATTTCAATAAAATCATCTTCTTAACCGAATGAAAGTCACCTGCAGAAATACGATAAAGATACATTCCTGCGCTCACAGCTTGGCCCAAATCAGGTGAAAAAGCAGCAAAAGAAAGATTGGATTTTTTAAAAACAGGACTCAAAGGGTATAGTTTAAAACGCAATAATCCTACATTGAAGGGGTTAAGCAATCTAAGCTCATATTTTCATTTTGGGCATATTTCATCCCAGCGAGTCGCGTGGGAAATAAAAAATTCAGCATTGCCATCTATTGATAAAGAGTCATTTTTGGAAGAAATGATTATTCGTCGTGAACTAGCAGATAATTTTTGTGAATATGAGCCCAATTATGATTATTTCGAAGGTTTTCATCCATGGGCACAAAAATCATTAAATGAACACCGAAACGATGAAAGGGAATATCTTTATTCACCCAGTCATTTTGAAGCTGCGGAAACACATGACCCATTATGGAATGCAGCGCAAAATCAAATGAAGAATATGGGAAAAATGCATGGATATTTATTTCCCCACTATTTGTTGCAATTAGGGATTCATGGCATTTTGAACAGATGCAACCACACTTTTTACCATTAGGTAGATCATCAATAAATACTTTATTCCCATCACTTTTTCTTCTGGCTATTTGACTTTTTTCAGCATTCATTCAATCATAAAATAAAATGAACCATCTGATTTTCAAAAAAGCCAATAAATAAATCTGTCTAATCAGCTTTAGATTTTACGGTATAGTACAGATTCCATTCTTTGTATAATTCTTGTAAATTTCACGCTTAAGAATTATGAATATTAGAGAATTCTCCAGACACTTATTTGATTTTGATTCCCATTATCCCCGGACAATTATAGCTGGCGTAATTTTTATAACAGTGATATTAGGATGGAAACTTTTTTCATTAGAGTTGGATCCGGGAGTTAAATCCATGCTTCCGCGAAATCATGAAATTGTTCAATCCATGGAAAAAGTGGATGAGCTTTTTTCCGGTAGCGATATTATAATTATTGCGGTTGAATCAGATAGCCTTTTTTCCCATGCCACACTCACGAAACTTTCTGCATTCCAAGATTCGCTGGAATCTATTGACTTCATTGGAAATGTCACGTCAATTTTTACCCAAAAGCATATTCTGCCAGAAGATGGTGGCTTTGAGATTGAGCCTTTACTCATTGAAATTCCAAATGATTCTGTAAGCTTAAGTGAATTAATATCAAAATTAAAACAATCGGGAATCGTTGGAAATTTGGTTTCAAATGATTTTAATAAATTGTGTTTTATTGGCCAGATTATTTCATCATTTGACTATGATGAATTTGAATTTCGACAAAGAGTATTCAGTTTGGTCAATCGCTTTAGTCAACCGGAAAATTTTTACGTATCCAGCTTACCCATTACTCGAGCGACGATTATTGAAAATATGCAACGTGACCTTCGTGTATATACCCCAATTGCATTAGGGTTAGGAATTTTACTTCTTATGATAACTTTCCGTAGCTGGACTGGTGTTTTTCTACCTTTTTTTGTTGTGGGGTTCTCTATTATTTGGACCTTCGGGGTTATGGGCTGGCTTAATATTTCGGTAACATTCATTGGCACATTGATTCCAGTTATGTTAATTGCAATCGCAAATAATTATGGGATTCATATTATTTCTCATTATTATGAATACACTATATTAGATCCGGAAGCCACACGGGGAAAAATTCTACGAAAAACAATTCGTAAACTAGGCGTTCCCATTTTTTTGGCAGGGTTAACCACAATGATTAGTTTTATGAGCCTATTATCTCATGCATTACCACGGGTTCGTGAAATGGGATTGCTCATTTCATTCGGGATTCTGGTGGCCTTTATTTTAAGTATTTTCTTGATTCCATCGGTGTTGGTTCTGTTGCCTCGTCCAACTTATTTAACTAAAACGAATGGTTTAACAACCATAAATAATATTTTGGTTTCACTGGGCAGAGGATTTACTCGATATAGAATCCCAACTTTAATCTTTCTATTAACCATTGGCATTTGGCTCTCAATGGGCATTTCTAAATTAAAAGTTGACACCAATCCTGACCATTATTTTCCAGAAGATTCCAGATTAAGGATTGCCAATACAAAAATCAGTGAAGCCTTTGGCGGATCAACACAAATGCATATTCTTGTTGAAGGTGATATTTACGATCCGGAATTGTTACGAAATATTGAAATGCTTACTGATCATATAAAGGATGCTCACGAAATTGTGACCAAATCATATTCCATTGTGGATGTGATAAAGAAAATGAACGCCGGGTTTAATGGCGGTGATCCGACTTATGAAGTGATTCCTGATGATCGTGAATTGATTTCTCAATATATGTTTTTGTATTCTATCACGGGAGATGGAGATGATTTTGATTTGATGTTAGATGATATGGAAGATCCATCTTTTACGCAAGTTTTTCTCAGGTTAAAGGAAGTTCAAACAATTACAATTGCAGAAATCGTTGAAGATACAGATCAATATATTTTGGCCAATTTTTATGATGATGCTCCTATGGAAATTACAGGAGGCGCAGCCTTATTGGGTGTACTGACGCGCCTAGTATTGCAAGGTCAAATGGTGAGTTTAGCCTATTCTATTTTTATTATTTTTATTATTATGACTTTGGTATTTAGATCTATTACGGGAGGATTACTCGCCACGCTTCCCATGGTTGCATCGGTAGCTATGATGTTTGGTCTCATGGGATATTTAGATATTCCATTGAATATGACTACATCCATGTTAACCGGAATCCTTGTGGGTGTTGGTGTGGATTATACGGTTCATTTTTTGTGGCATTTACGTGACCATATTAAATATGGAGATACCTTGGATGAGGCTATTGCCAATACATTTCTTATTTCAGGAAAAGGTATTCTTTTTAATGGCTTATCCGTTATTGTTGGATTTTCGGCTCTGTTATTTTCGGTATTTGTTCCCGTACAAATATTTGGAATATTGGTCATGGCTTCCATCTCATTTTGTTTATTCGGTGCATTGGCAACTCTTCCAGCATTAATCAGTTTGCTTAACCCTAAATTCTTATATCGATGATAACAGAAGAAAAAGATAAAACTTACAGTACCATTTTCTTAATATTATCTTGCCTTATAGTTCTATACGGATTTGGGAGTGCGAATAATGTAAATCCCATTCCCAATGGATCTGTTATGGATTATTTATATTTTTTAGTTAAATCTTATTTTGATTTTATTATGATTGGGTATGTATTTATTTGTCTTCAAATTGCTGGATATTATGAATTGAAATACAAACAGGATTATATCACATTGTCTCTTTTGATTATTTCACTCACACCCATTTCACTTTTATTCATCAAGTATAATAATAGTAAAAATGATTAAAAAAATATTTATATCCATTTGCTGTCTTTCTATGGGTATTGGGCAGGAAATGACCGCATTTGACATTATGGGAAAAGTGTTGAATGTTACCAAACCGAATACATCCATCTCTGATATAAAATTAGAAATTATTCGTATTAAACGTGGAAAAGAAAAAATAAAAGTTCGTGAATTCACTCGATTCCAAAAAAATTATAAAAGTGGGATATTCAAATTTAAATCCTTGGCTCGATTAAAAAAACCCCAAACAGTAAAAGGGACTGGATTATTGACTTGGGCTTATAAAAATGGAAAAACGGACCAATGGTTTTTTCTACCAAAACTTAAAACGGTTAAGCGTGTAAAATCAAAGGAACGATCTAAATCCTTCATGGGAACTGATTTTATTTATGAAGATTTGGAAAGCCGTAAACTTGGACAAGATTCATTAGCTTTTATCGGCGTGGAATATATAAATGGAAGACATTGCCGTGTAATAATGGCGTGGCCAAAAAACGAAAGTACATATCATTCAAGAAAAATTTGGGTGAATTCTGAATATTGGAAAATTCAAAAAATTGAATTTTATTCTCAAGAAACTCAAAAATTAAAAACGTTAACAATTTTAGATTTTATCGAATCAAATGGATTTGTTTTACCGGGGAAAATGGTCATGGCTAAAGAGGACGGTAAGCGAACAGTGATGGAAATCAAAAATTTTCAATCAAATGTTGGATTGAAAGATGAAATATTTTCTGAATCGTATTTAATAAAATTTTAACCTATTTCATCTTTTATTGTTTAATTACCATGCGCGAAATAATGAACCATTTTTATTTATATTTTTTGATATTTATTATTACAATAAACCCACCACTTGTCGCTGAATTACTTTCACCTGAAAATGGAGCAATCCTGAATCATCTCCATGTATTATTTGAGTGGGAACAAGAACCAATAACTGATTATTACGAAATCCAAATTTCTGAGAATTCATCATTCTCCAATACAATTGTTCAAGCAAATAATCAAACTTTAGTATTCATCGAGCAAGCTACCATTGAATGGGAAAAAACATATTACTGGCGAATTCGAGCAATGAGAAACAACGGCATGGCATTACCCTGGACTAATTCATTTTCTTTTTCAACCGGATCACCTTTATCAGAAACGACAACAACTATTTCAATTGCCAACCAAATTCAAGACGGTATTACAGTTTTTGGCGCATTCTTCAATTATTTTTCAGCAGCCATAGATGTGACTGGTAGAGAAATATGGAATTCCGGAAATGAAAACTTAGTCTATTACAGCACGAGTGAATTTGGAGATGTATTCGGATGTGAACTTGTCTCCGGCTCGGAAAATAATTTACCCGGGAAAGAATTTACATTTGAAGGTGAAACAATTTGGGAAGAGCCCAATGATGAATTCCTTCACCACGATCTTATTAAACTCCCAAATGGGAATTATCTCGGAATTGTCGAAACAAGTGCTGTTGGACCCATTCCAATTGGCGATTGGACTCCTTTGTTCCAAGGATTGGGATTTCAAGCAGATGGTGTTACCATGGAATTTATTTGGATTGGTGATAAACTTATGGAGTGGGATAACGAAACTGGAGATGTCGTATGGGAATGGAGTGTTTTTGACCATTTCAGCATGATGGATTATGACCAATTTGGTGGCACATGGAGCCAAGCATATATTGATCGTCATTACGATTGGACTCATGTAAATGCTGTTATTTTTGATGAAATTGAAAGTGCAATTTATTTTTCCACGCGACACTTGTCTCGAATCACAAAACTCGATTATCCATCTGGCGACATTATTTGGAATCTGGGACATGAAATGCCATCAGGCCAAGTTACACTTGGAAATGAGATTGGATTCAGTTTTCAACATTCATTGCAAATTTTAAACAACGGAAATATTATCACATTTGATAATGGAAATTTGGCACCGGAATTTCGCGGAACTGATGACCCTCAATCCCGGGCTATAGAATTAGCAATTTCGCAAAATAATGCTGATTTAGTTTGGTCGTATGAACTACCGGATGACCTTTTTGGCTTCGCGTCAGGAAATGCTCAAAAAATGGAAAATGGGAATGTAATGGTCACCACGGTTGGCGGTGGCGGGCGAAGTTTGGAAGTCAATTCAAATGGTAATATTGTTTGGGAAGCTAATTATAATTTGAGTTTACCTAGTGGTGCTGTCTATCGTGCACATCGAATTCCCGGTTTATTCCCCGCCGCTTATAGCGTCATGATTGATAATTTCTTGGTAAGCGGTGAAAATCAAGGGGTGTATTTGCCATCTGGCTCATCGGAAATTTCTTTCACCCTCCATAATGAGAGTGAATATGATTTGGCTTTATCTTTCTCTCTTTCAGATCAAGCAGATTGGTTCGGGAATCAATCAGGCGAAATTGAACTATTCCCTAATCAAATCGAAACAATTACATTTACAGGGAATGTCACGGAAAGTTCAAATGGGAATCCAATTACATTGATTGTTACATCGGAATATCACCCTGAAAAAGAAAAAACCACACTTGTTAATGGTTTTACCTTCCCATTATCGACAGAATCAGAACCTATTCCTCATAAATTTGAATTATTTCCAGCATTTCCAAATCCATTTAATCCTAAAACTACGATTCAATATAATGTTCAGAATTCAGAATTGATATCTTTAAAAGTTCTTGACATAAGTGGTCGAGTAGTTGAAACATTATTTGAAGATATTATTGAATCCGGGAATCATGAAACAAAATGGAATGCTAAAA
>JGI26256J51712_1001186_pt1 | contig 10043 bp, 10 predicted proteins | sample SaaInlV_150m_DNA_FD_51712 | JGI IMG/M metagenome (IMG submission 51712) | reverse complement strand
AGCATTTAAAGTTTAGCCCGTTACGGTGGAACAATCCCGAACGAAAGAATAGCCTTTAGTCACCCGTCGATCCTATTTCACCCCCATAAGTTGTAATGGTGGAGGTGGTGGGTACTGCCCCCACGTCCGTAATGGTTATTACGAAATTCGTTTATCGTCGTAGTTGGCAAGCCAACACTATTACTATAAAAGCATTTGAGAGAGATTCAATAAAAATCATGAAATTAACTAAAGAACAATCACAAGAGATCAAAGATCAACAAGGTCAGCAAAATCAAACGAAAAGGGTTACTGCCCCAGCGCTTGAAAATATTCTGTATGAGGCAATGCCAGCATTAGACCATGGTTTTGTAAGAGTTATTGATTACATGGGAGATGACACTTCAATTGTTCAGTCAGCTAGAGTTTCGTATGGAAAAGGAACCAAACAAGTTTCAACAGATGCAGGTTTAATTAAATATTTAATGAGACATTGGCACAGCACTCCATTTGAAATGTGTGAAATCAAATATCATGTGAAGCTTCCAATTTTTATTGCTCGTCAATGGATAAGACATAGAACAGCAAATGTTAATGAGTACTCAGCTAGGTATTCAATTTTAGATAAAGAATTTTATTTGCCATCTGCAGAAAATTTAGCAGCTCAATCTTCAAGCAACAGACAAGGTAGAGGTGATGTTATTGAAGGTGAACAAGCAAAAGAAGTTTTAGAACTTTTAAAAAATGATGCTGAACAAACTTATGACAACTATGAGATGATGCTCAATCAAAGATTTGATGGATCAACGATTGATGAAAATAAAAAAGGGTTAGCAAGAGAACTTGCAAGAATGAATTTAACTTTAAACACTTATACCCAGTGGTATTGGAAAACTGATTTATTAAACTTAATGAATTTTTTAAGATTAAGAGCTGATAGTCATGCTCAGTATGAAATAAGAGTTTATGCTGACATCATGTTAGATACTGTTAAGAAATGGGTACCTATAACTTATGATGCGTTCATGGATTATAGAGTAGGGGGCACAGAAGTTTCAGCTAAAGGAAAAATTATCATTCAAAAACTTATTAAAGGTGAGGATGTTAATCCAGATAGTTCAGGCTTATCCAAAAGAGAATGGAATGAACTTATGGTTTCTTTTGATCTTAAAGATAAGTTGATTTAATTTTTCTAGCAAAGTCTAAATATATTTTAGAAATTTCGTGTTCAGGATTAGCTTCAACAATTGGCTTTCCTTCATCTCCACATTTTCCAACCTCAGGATTTATTGGAATTTCTCCTAAAAATTCTTTTTCAAATTCTTCCGCAGTTCGCTTAACCCCACCTTCACCAAATATTTTATATTTTTTACCATCATCACCAGTGAAATAGCTCATGTTATCAACTAAACCNAANATCTTAACTCCAAGCTTGTCAAACATTTTAATCCCTCTTTTAACATCAAGNAGNGCNACTTCTTGAGGAGTTGAGACAATGATTGCTCCATCCATCTTAATTTCTTGAGAAAAAGTTAATTGGGTATCTCCAGTTCCTGGAGGCATATCAACAATGATAAAATCTAAATCTTTCCAACCAACTTTTTGTGTAAATGTTTTAATTGCACTAGTAACCATAGGTCCACGCCAAATCATTGGAGTTTGTTGATCTGCAAGAAAACCAATGGACATACATTGAATGTCATATTTTGTAATTGGAGTTAAGGTTTGACCATCACTTTTTGGTTTTTCATTAATATCAAACATCTTTGGAATTGANGGACCATAAATNTCAGCGTCAAGTAAACCAACTTTNCAGCCAATTTGTTTTAATGCTAAAGCAAGGTTGGTTGCAAAAGTTGATTTTCCAACTCCTCCTTTTGCACTTGAAACAGCTATTGTAAATTTTGTTCCTAAAATTGGGTTCTTTGTGAACTTTCTAGGTTCCAGTTTTTTTTTCATTGCGTCACTTAGTTCTGGCTTTTTATCTGTCATATTTTTATCATTACTTGTTTTTTGTGAGAAAGACATTATATACTTTGTCATATGTCAGACGATTTTCAAGGTAGAGGCGGAAGCCCATGGGGAACACCTCCAGGAGGAGGAAATGGTTCGGGAAAAGGACCTACACCACCTGATGTAGATGCAATTATTAGAGATATTCAAAGTAAAATAAATAAATTTTTACCTGGTGGAAGCTCATCAGGAGGAAAACCAATTATATTAGTTCTAATTATTTTAGCCTTCGTATGGTTAGCAAGTGGCCTATATAGAGTACTTCCGGATGAACAAGGTGTTGTTCTTAGATTCGGTAAGTTTATTAAAACTACACAACCAGGATTAAATTATCATATTCCGTTTCCAGTAGAGGCTGTTGAAACACCAAAAGTTACAAAAGTTAATAGAATGGATATTGGTTTTAGATCTGAAAGAGAAAGTGGTTTTTCACAAGGTGGAGGAGTGGCAGATATTCCTCAAGAAAGTTTAATGTTAACAGGGGATGAAAATATTGTTAATATCGATTTTTCAGTATTCTGGTTAATTAAAGATGCAGGAAAATTTTTATTTGAGGTCCAAGACCCAGAAAGCACAGTGAAAGCTGCTGCAGAAACTGCAATGAGAGAAGTTGTTGCTAAAAGTAATATTCAATCAATTTTAACTGAAGGAAGAGCTAAAATTGAAATTGAAACACAAGAAATTATTCAAAAGATATTAGATGAATACAATAGTGGTATTCAAGTAACTCAAGTACAAACGCAAAAAGCAGACCCACCTAATCAGGTAATTGATTCTTTTAGAGATGTGCAAGCTGCAAGAGCGGATATGGAAAGATCAAAAAATGAAGCCGAGGCTTATGCAAACGACGTGATCCCAAGAGCTAGAGGAGAAGCTGCAAAAATTATGCAAGCAGCTGAAGCTTATAAACAACAAGTGGTTGCTCAAGCAGAAGGTGAAGCTAGCAGATTCGTATCTATCTATGAAGAGTATGCAAAAGCAAAAGAAGTTACTCAAGAAAGAATGTACTTAGAGACTATGGAAAAAGTTTTAGCTGATATTGATAAAGTAATTATAGAAAAAAATGCAGGTTCAGGTGTGGTGCCGTATTTACCATTACCAGAGCTAGGTAAAAAAAAGGCAAGTAACTAATGAAAGTACAAAAAATTTTATTACCAATAATTATTGCAGTAGGAGCGTTAGCGTTTCTATCTATGTTTATAGTTAAAGAGACAAACCAAGCGATTGTTCTCCAATTTGGTGATCCTAAAAGAATTATTACAAAACCAGGTTTAAATTTTAAAATTCCTTTTATTCAAAACGTAGTTTTTCTAGATACAAGAATTTTAAATTTAGATACACCACCAGAAGAAGTTATTGCATCAGATCAAAAGCGTTTAATTGTTGATGCATTTGCAAGATTTAGAATTGTAGANCCTTTAAAATTTTATATTTCAGTTGGCAATGAAAGAGTTGCAAGATCAAGACTAGCAACAATTATTAACTCAAGACTGAGAAATGTACTCGGTCAGCAAGAATTACAAACTTTACTTTCAAAAGANAGAACTAAACAAATGGCTTTAATACAAGAAGGTGTAAATACTGAAGCTGAAAGTTTTGGAATTAAAATAGTAGATGTTAGAATTAAAAGAGCGGACCTTCCACAAGCAAACAGTGATGCAATTTATAGAAGAATGCAGACTGAAAGGGAAAGAGAAGCAAAAGAATTTAGAGCAAAAGGTGCTGAGATGGCAGTTACAATTACTTCAACTGCAGACAAAGATGTTTCTGTAATTTTAGCAAATGCTAATAAAGAATCTGAAATCATGAAGGGTCAAGGAGATGGTGAAAGAAATAAGATCTTTGCAGAAGCCTTTGGAAGAGATGCAGAATTTTTTGCTTTCTACAGAGCATGCAAGCCTATGAAACTGCTTTAATTGGTGGACAGACATCTTTAATTTTATCACCTGACAGTGAATTCTTTAAATTTTTTGGTAACATAAAACCTAAAAATTAATCTAAAATAATGAAAGAGCTAATTATAGCTTTTGGACTTTTTCTTTTTATAGAAGGAATTTTATATGCCTTATTTCCATCAAAAATGAAAAGTATGTTAAAAAAAATGGAGATGATAAAAGATTCACAATTAAGAAGTGGTGGGTTAATTTTTGCAGTTATCGGTTTTATAATTATTTGGTATATAAAAAGTTAAAATGAACAGAATTAAAAAATTATTTATTATATTTTTTGCAATAAGTTTTGCATCACAAGTATTAGCAAAAGACGCACCAGCTTCATTTGCGGATCTGGCAGAAAAATTAATGCCCTCTGTTGTAAATATTTCTACAACGACAACAGTTACTACAAATTCAAATCCATTTCCTGGTTTTCAGTTTCCCCCAGGATCACCTTTTGAAGATATGTTTAAAGAATTTGGAACACCTCAAACAAGGAAGTCTGCTGCACTTGGTTCAGGATTTATAATAGAAGAGAGTGGAATTGTAATCACTAACAATCATGTTATTCAAAATGCAGAAGATATTTTAGTTCGAGTTGATGGTGATAAAGAGTATAAAGCAACGGTTGTTGGTGCTGATCCCTTATCTGATATTGCAGTCCTTCAAATAGATTCAAAAGAAAAATTTACACCAGTTAAATTTGGAAATTCTGATCAAGCGAGAATTGGTGATTGGGTTATCGCAATCGGCAATCCCTTTGGCTTAGGAGGAACGGTTACTGCAGGAATAATATCAGCAAGAAATAGATCAATTGGTCTGTCTCGTTATGAAGATTACATTCAAACTGATGCATCAATAAACTCAGGAAACTCAGGCGGACCTTTATTTGATATGAATGGTGATGTAATTGGAATTAACACAGCAATTTTGGGTAAAGGTGGCTCTATTGGGATAGGTTTTTCGATACCATCGAACGATGCAAAAAGAGTTGTAAATCAATTAATAGAATTTGGTGAAACTAAAAGAGGATGGCTGGGTGTTAGAATTCAGGTAGTTTCTGAAGAAATTGCTGAAGTTGAAAAATTAGATGAACCTAGAGGAGCATTAGTTGCTAGTGTTGCAGAAAATAGCCCATCTGACAAAGCAGGAATTAAAGCAGGAGACATTATATTAGAGTTTAATAATACTAAAATTAAAGAGATGAAAGAATTACCAATAATTGTTGCGCAAACAGAAGTTGGTAAAACTGTAGATGTTAAAATCTGGAGAAATAAAAGAGAGATTACTAAAAAAATTAAACTAGGAAGGCTTGAAACTTCAGAGGATTTTAAAGTAGAAAAAAAAGAAACCAAAGAAGAAACACCTGAAATTTCTGAAATTAAATCTTTAAAAATAATTGTAAGACCATTGAATGATGAAGATATTGAGCAAAGAAAATTACCCAATCAAACAACAGGTTTAGTTATAACAAATATTGGAAAAAATAGCCCAATAGATTACTTAAATGTTGGAGATGTTATTGTTGAAGCTCAAAAGAAAAAAATAAAATCTACTAAAGATCTTGAAGATATTGTAGGCACTGTTTTAAAATCTAATCAAAAAACTATTTTGATTGTAATTTACAATAATCAAAACCAAAGAAGATATATTGGTGTTAAGCTAGATTAATAATGGACAAACAGTCCAAAATTATCTTAATTTCAGGACCGACTGCATCAGGTAAATCAAATTTTGCTGTTAAGATTGCAAAAAAAATTGAAGGAGAAATCATCAATGCTGACAGTATGCAGGTTTACAAAAAATTAAAAATATTAACTGCAAGACCCAACAAGCAAGAACAAAAAAATATTAAACATCATCTATATGGATTTGTTGATTTAAATGAAAAATTTTCAACTGGACAATGGTTAGAACTAACAATTAAAAAAATTAAAAATATTCAAAAAAAGAAAAAAATTCCAATTTTAGTTGGTGGAACAGGTCTATATTTTCAATCATTAATCAATGGACTAGTTAAAATTCCAGAGATACCTCTTAAGTTTAGAAANAAAGTTAGACTAATGTCTAAAAAAGAAGGACAAAAAAAATTTTATAAAAAACTTTTAAAACTTGATCCTAAAATNAAAGACAAATTTGATCCAAATGATACTCAAAGATCCATAAGAGCTTATGAGATTAAATCTTATACAAATATATCTATGTATGATTGGTTAGCTAAGACTAAATCTGAATTTAATGATAGTGACTTTTTAAAACTACATATTGATACAAAAAGAGAAAAGCTTGTTGAAAAAATTAATTTAAGAACTTCTAGCATGCTAAATAATGGAGCCATTTCTGAAGTTAAAAAATTTCTTAAACTAAAAATTAAAAAAGATCAGAGTGTAAACAAGGTAATTGGGATTGCCGAATTGACACAGTATCTAAATGATGAAATTACCTTGGATGAAGCAGAAGAGTTAATATCAATTAAAACAAGACAATACGCTAAAAGACAAGCGACTTGGGCAAGAACTAGGATGACATCGTGGATTAAAATTGATCCAATCAAATTAGATGGTTATATAAAAAAATTAAAAAAATCTTCTCTTAAACTTGACCAATTAACATAAAGTCCGATAGATTGCCTGGATGCCAAAATTATATTCAGGAGCAGAGATAGTATTCAAGTGTCTTGAAGACCAAAAAGTTGAACATATTTTTGGATATCCAGGTGGAGCAGTTCTTCCTATCTATGATGAACTAAAAAATCATCCAACTATAAAACATATTTTAGTTAGGCATGAACAAGGAGCGGGTCATGCTGCAGAAGGTTATGCAAGATCAACTGGAAAACCAGGTGTTGTATTGGTTACTTCAGGACCAGGTGCAACAAATGTTGTAACTGCATTAACCGATGCATATATGGATTCAGTTCCTCTAGTTTGTATTTCAGGACAAGTACCTACACACTTAATTGGAACAGATGCTTTTCAAGAATGCGATACTACAGGAATTACAAGACCTTGCACCAAACATAACTGGTTAGTTAAAGATATAAATGATTTACCAAGAATTATGCATGAAGCCTTTGAGGTTGCAACAACAGGAAGACCAGGACCAGTATTAGTTGATATTCCAAAAGATATTCAATTTGCAAAAACAAAATACTCAAAACCAAATAAAGATAAAAAAGTTGTTACTAAAAATTTAAATAGATTTAATCAAAAAGACATAGATCAACTTATTGATTTAATGAGTAAGTCTAAAAAACCAATATTTTATACTGGTGGTGGAGTAATTAACTCAGGACCCAAAGCAAGCGAATTGTTAAGAGAACTAGTTTCTTTAACAGGGTTTCCTATAACCTCAACTTTACAAGGCCTAGGTGCTTATCCTGGAAATGATAATCAATTTTTAGGAATGCTTGGAATGCACGGAACTTATGAAGCTAATAATGCAATGCATGACTGTGACTTATTAATTAATATTGGTGCAAGGTTTGATGATAGGATCACAGGAAAAATAGATGAATTCTCTCCGAAATCAAAAAAGGTTCACATTGATATAGATCCATCCTCAATCAATAAGATAGTTAAAGTTGATTTATCAATAGTTGGTGATGTATCGGATGTAATCAGTTCAACGACCAAGACATTAAAAAAGAAAAAATTAAATCTAGAAAAATCTAATAAACAAAAAATTTCAAACTGGTGGTTACAAATTGAAAAATGGCGGACTAAACAATCTTTAAGTTTTGTGAACAGCGATACAATTATTAAACCTCAGTATGCAGTTCAACGATTGTACGAATTAACAAAAAACAGTGACACTTATATTACAACTGAAGTCGGACAGCATCAAATGTGGGCAGCACAGCATTATAAATTTGATAAACCTAATAGATGGATGACATCTGGGGGTCTTGGAACTATGGGTTATGGATTACCAGCAGCTATTGGTGTTCAGGTAGCTCATCCAAAAAAACTAGTGGTAGATATAGCAGGTGAAGCCTCAATTCTTATGAATATGCAGGAGATATCAACAGCAGTTCAGTATAATTTGCCAATAAAGATATTTATTTTAAATAACCAATATATGGGAATGGTTAGACAGTGGCAGGAGCTACTACACGAAAAAAATTATTCTGAAAGTTATTCAAAAGCTCTACCAGATTTTGTTAAATTAGCAGAAGCTTATGGATGTGTTGGTATTAGAGCAAAAGATCCAAGTGAATTGGATGAAAAAATTGAAGAAATGATTAACACAGATAGACCTGTTATTTTTGACTGTCTTGTAGATCAAGGAGAGAATTGTTTTCCAATGATCCCATCTGGAAAACCTCACAACCAAATGCTTTTAGGTCCAAAGGATCAGGATGCAAATAAAATTACAGGAAAAGGAAAAGCGTTAGTTTAAATGGTAAAATCTAAATCCGCATATAGCACACCGAGTAAATCTGGAAAAATTGATACACACATTATTGTTGTATGGGTTGATAACGAAGCAAGTGTTTTATCAAGAGTGGTAGGGCTATTTTCAGGTAGAGGATATAATATTGAATCTTTAGCAGTTGCTGAAATTGACCATAAAAAAAATCTTTCTAGAATTACTATTGTCACAACAGGGACACCACAAGTTATAGAACAAATTGTATTGCAGCTTAAAAAATTAGTTCCAGTGCATAATGTTGTTAATTTTAAAAGAGAAGATAAAAAAGTGATATTTAAAGAAATGGCACTATTAAAAATTGTTGCAAATTCTATCAAAATTAAGAAAGCTTTAAATGCTTGTAAAAAGTATAATCCAGTTATATTAGATCAGACAAATAAATCTGCTGTAATTCAAATTACGGCATTAAGAAGAGAAATAGATAATATGATAAAAAATTTAAAACCACTTGGTCTTGTTAGTGCCTCAAGAACTGGAGCGGTAGCAATGACTAGAGGTGCAGAAATTTTAAATTAATTACCAACAGGAGAAAAAAAATGAAAATGTTTTATGAAAAAGATGCTGACGTAGATTTAATTAAGAACAAAAAAATAGCAATTTTTGGTTATGGAAGTCAAGGACATGCACATGCACTTAATTTAAAAGATAGTGGTGTTAAAGAAATTGTTGTTGCTCTTAGAGAAGGATCATCAAGTACTGCTAAAGCAGAATCTAAAGGTTTGAAAGTAATGAATTTGTCAGATGCAGCAGCATGGGCAGATGTTGTTATGGTGTTAACACCAGATGAGCTACAGGCTGAAATTTATAAAAATCATATTGAGCAGAGGGTTAAAGAAGGAACAAGTATAGCATTTGCTCATGGTTTAAATATTCATTATGATCTTATTAAAGCTAGAAAAGATTTGGATGTCTTTATGGTTGCTCCTAAAGGCCCTGGACATTTAGTTAGAAGCGAATATGAAAAAGGTGGTGGAGTACCATGTTTGTTTGCTGTTCACCAAGATGGATCAGGAAAAGCAAGAGACCTTGCTTTATCATACGCTTCAGCCGTGGGTGGTGGAAGATCAGGAATTATAGAAACAACATTTAAAGATGAAGTTGAAACTGATTTATTTGGAGAACAAACTGTTCTTTGTGGTGGTTTAGTTGAATTAATTAAAAATGGTTATGAAACTTTAACAGAAGCTGGTTATGCACCAGAGATGGCATATTTTGAAACTGTTCATGAAGTAAAATTAATTGTTGATTTAATTTATGAAGGTGGAATTGCAAATATGAATTATTCTATTTCAAATACAGCTGAGTATGGAGAGTATGTTGCTGGACCAAGAATTATAGACAAGGATCAGACTAAAAAAAGAATGAAAGAAGTATTATCAGATATTCAATCAGGTAAGTTCACTAAAGAATGGATGGATGAGTGTAAAAATGGTCAAAAAAACTTTTTAGCAACAAGAGCTAAACTTGCAGAACATCCAGTGGAAAAAGTTGGTGCTGAACTTAGAGCAATGATGCCTTGGATTAGTAAAAAGAAATTAGTTGATAGCGATAAGAGTTAATTTTACTAAAAACCCAAATCGATCAAAAATCGTAGCCAAAATATAACATTTATTTTGCAATCTCTATTATAGATTGTATTATAGATTTTCTAAAATTATTGGTTATGAGCGACAAAGATAAAAT
>JGI26256J51712_1001176_pt1 | contig 10087 bp, 14 predicted proteins | sample SaaInlV_150m_DNA_FD_51712 | JGI IMG/M metagenome (IMG submission 51712) | reverse complement strand
AATTCTTCGTGTTCATTCGCCACTAATTCAGCCAACTTTTGCAACACACGAATACGCTCATGTGCGGGCAAACAGCCGCCTTTATGCAAAGCCTGTGCCGTCGACAACATGCTATCAACTTGAGCACCATCGTGCATTTGTAATTTTGCCAATACTTTACCAGTATAAGCCTGTTTAACAATTAAAATTTCTGCTGTCATCTTTTTATCCTAACCATCAAATTGTTTTAAATCATCCAATAAAGTTTTGGTGTTTTGAGAATAATCAATCGGCAAGTCAATCACATGTACGCCACCCTCAGCAAAAGCTTTTTCCATGGTTGGCACAAGATCTTCACTTGACGCTATCCTATGACCAATAGCGCCATAACTTTGCGCATACAGGACAAAATCAGGATTATTAAAATCCAAACCAAAATCTACAAGCCCTTGTCCAACCTGCTTCCACTTAATCATGCCATAAGCACTATCGTTAAAAATAATAGTAATTAAATTAAGTTTTAATCGAACAGCCGTTTCTAATTCTTGAGAATTCATCATAAAACCACCATCACCACACACAGCCACTACTTGTCTATCGGGATACATTAATGCACAAGCTATTGCCGAGGGCAATCCTGCGCCCATCGTTGCTAACGCATTATCTAAGAGCAATGTATTGGGCTGATGCGTATGATAATGGCGTGCAAACCAAAGCTTAAACATACCATTGTCCAATGAAACAATACCATCGTCATCCACCACTTTTCGTACATCGGCCACTACTCGTTGTGGCAACATTGGGAATGAATCGTCATTATCTAATGCATGAATTGCTTTTCTAATTCTCTCACGAATAGGACTGACCCATCCGTGATCACAGGCATAACAATCACTCAGTGCTTGTGTTAATCGCTCTATTGAGTTACTTATATTACCAACCACCTCAACTTGAGGAAAATAAATACCTTTAATTTGTGCCGAATGAAAATTAACATGAATAACTTTTTGCTCACTGCCTTTCATAATAAAAGGTGGTTTTTCAACAATATCATGACCCACATTAATAATTAAATCTGCCTTCTTAATCGCTTCATGCACATAATCTTTTGATGAGAAAGCTGCAGTGCCAATAAAATGCGAATTATCGCCACTAAGTACGCCTTTACCCATTTGTGTATTGAAAAACAATATGCCAGTCTTGTTAATAAAGTCTGACAACGGTTGTCGAATACGTTTACGATTAGCACCCGCACCCACAAGTAACAATGGTCTTTTAGCAATTTTAATGGCCTCAACTGCTTTTTCAATAGCACGATCACTGGCAAATACCCGATGAATAGTCTGCCTTGGAAACACACGGTCATCCTCTAATTCCTCTCTAGCAATGTCTTCAGGCAATTCTAAATGTACCGCACCGGGGCGCTCTTCTTCGGCAATACGAAATGCACCGCGAACCAAAGAAGGAATCTGGCCGCCATAAACAATTTGATCAGAGTCTTTAACCAAAGGCTCCATCATTCTAACAATGTCTAGAATTTGAAATTTACCCTGTAAGCTATCTTTAATCGGCTTTTGCCCGGTAATCACTACCAATGGCATGGCGCCCAATTGCGCATAAGCAATGGCCGTTACTAAATTAGTTGCGCCCGGTCCGAGCGTTGCCAAGCAAACGCCTGCCCTGCCAGTAAGCCGACCATAAGTCGCTGCCATAAAAGCAGCTGCTTGCTCATGTCGAGTCAAAATAAATTTAATACTTGAACCCCTTAGAGAATCGAGTAAATCTAAATTTTCCTCACCAGGGATACCAAAAATATATTCAACACCTTCATTCTCTAGCGCTTTTACAAATAAATCAGATGCTTTCATTGCTTTCTCCAGTCGGGCATACAGGGCATAACTCATCCATAGGGATGGATTTACCATTAATTTGAACAATTCTAACGTGCGTTCGATTTAAACCTCGAACCTCTTTAACACCGCACGAATGCGCTATTATTCCAACCGTTTTAGTTATGTTATTAATATAATTTTTAACCTTAATAGATTTACTCTTAGGATTTAAACCTTTTTGCAAGCGCTTGTTGTGTGTAGTTATACCAGTTGGGCAAGTATTTTTATTACATTTAAGGGATTGGATGCAACCAATGGCAAACATAAACCCACGAGCTGAAGTTACAAAATCTGCTCCTGCACAAATTGCCCATGCCACGTCAGATGGCGTAATCATCTTGCCCGAAGCAACAACTTTAATTCTATCTTCCAAGCCACATTGCATAATCTTATCAACCACTAAAGGTAATGCCTCTTTGAGTGGTAAACCCATACTGTCCATAAGCGCCATTGGAGCCGCACCTGTACCACCATCACCGCCATCAACCGTAATGAAATCTGGTGCTGAATCCTTACCGCGCTTATTAACTTCTCCCAGCAAAGCCTCTAACCATCTTATGTGACCAATGACCGTTTTAAAACCTACGGGTTTTTGAGTTACTTCTCTAACATGATTAATCATGTCCAACAGTTCACTAGCGTTAGACACTTCAACGTGTCGATTGGGTGAAATTGAGTCTTCACCCTTAGGAATTCCTCTGATTTCTGAAATTTGTTTAGTGACTTTAATCCCTGGCAAAATCCCACCTTTGCCTGGTTTAGCGCCTTGTGACACTTTAAGTTCAAACATTTTGACTTGATCACGAGTCGCAATATTTGCTAATTTTTCATCACTCAAACTACCATCATCATTTCTCACCCCATACTTAGCGGTACCAATTTGAAACACTAAATCCGCACCCCCTTCTAAGTGATAAGGGCTAATTCCGCCTTCTCCGGTATTCATCCAGCATCCAGCCATTCTTGCGCCATTCGATAAAGCCAACACTGCCGGCTTAGAGATGGCACCAAAACTCATGCCCGAGATATTAAAAATTGATTTTGCCGCGTAAGGATTGCTACTGTAACCCTCACCAATAATAACGGTTTTGGTTTCTACCGCGTCACTATCCAGTGTTGGAAATGGGCAATTAATAAAGATGGCCGTTCCTGGTGTATTGATATTTTTAGTAGACCCAAAAGCAATAGTATTACTTTTATTTTCAGAAGCGCGATTAACCCACTGACGCTCAGCACGATTAAAAGGCATTTCTTCGCGATCCATGGCAAAGAAATACTGACGAAAAAATTCACCTAAAGTGCTGAATAAATAACGAAAATGTCCGACAACTGGNTAATTTCTCAAGATNGCATTNTTNCTTTGGCTAATGTCAAAGATAAACGTCAAGATAACCACTGCAAACACAAGACCCAACAACCAAATGAACAGTGTTGGCATTAAGTTAAAAATAAAATTTGACGTTTCAGACAAGATTCATTCCCCCGAATGTTTTTTGCATATATTACGCTTAATAATGATAATTACAACCATCAAAATTATTATTTTGAAATATAAACTTTTGAATCCGAATAAAATGCCATCCAAGCAAAATAAAATCCTTGTATGGTTGGAATTACATTACCAGTTTGGTCTTTAATTTGTGCTGTTTTACTTTCACTGTCCCACAAAATGGTATACGCTTTACCATTAATCAAATCTACAAATTCAGGCTCTGCATTTTTATCCAGTTCACTAAATGGATAAGCCTTAATTCGATTACCATCTTTCAACCCAATAACCGTTTCTTTAGGGTGGAAACTATTAGCATCTGGGCTTGAACTGGGTGCAGGGAAATACAACAATCTATTCGTCCCATAATCACCGTATGGATTTTTTGTATAATCCCTAATGTAGCCTGTTGCCGTTGACAACACCAAAGTACCTGGGTGCAATGTTTTCCACCTTCCCCAAGTGGTATGTGTACTCACAATTGGTGTCAGCTTCTCGCCAACCAATGGACCGCTGATGGCTTCAGATAAAATTTGTGAAAAATAATGACTCGGTATTGTCATCGTATAACAATACATCTGAGTTATAAAGCAAGCCTGACACTCCAAATCTAGAATGATTGCCTTTTATATTAGCTGAAAAAACCGCACCCGTTCCACACAAAGGGCAATAAGTTACTGCAAAGGCCGTGTCACCAATTTTGTCATTAACAATCTCATGCCAGTTGAGAATATTAATAGGATAAGCTTTGGTCACACCATTAATTTCTAATGCTAATACTCTGTCAGTATCTTTAATAAAATTAGCCTTGTCTTGAGTAACAAAGATAGGATTATCAATGGCAGGAATACCATCTTTTCCTGGCCCACCAGAAAGTATTTTATCTATAGGGATACTGGCATTAGATAGATCAAACCCATTTTTACTAGCGCCTTGCTGGGCATTACAACTACTAACAAAAGCAATAGACACAAGCCCAACAGCGACAATCATGCTTTTAAATTTATGATTTAATTTCATTTAGACCCTTCCTTATTAACATCCCAATGAGTATTTCCATAATCAACGTATCGACAAGTACTATATTTTGAGAATTTTTCTTGCCATTTTCTTTTAGGATCAAAATTTTGACGATCCTCGTAATACATTGCAATCGCTTGCACAGCGTAACAAGGGTTTGATTGTATTAATGCCTTCAATTCCTTTTTTGTCATACTTGCCCTCTATTTACGATTCATTACTTATTTTTACCATAATCACAAGCACACGACTCTTCTCCAGCGCCCAATGTTTTTGCCACTCCCTCGCAAGGGCAAAATCCTGTAAATGCCGATTGCAACACCATAACCCCAACAAACAAGGCTAAGTAAAACCAGCTCTCACTTACGTTCAACCCTAGCAAAACTGAAATAATCACCAGTATTCCACTAATCATCTTTACTGTTTTATCGACTGTCATTGCTTTCCCCTTATATCGTTTGACAAAATATATTTTTTTATATCTTCTACACTTTACAATACGTCATCGCTTTATAAAAAGTTTCAAATGATGGAAAAAAATCTCGAATTTTATTTCACCAAACTTCAACAAAATAAAACTCAAAGAGCCTTTAACCTTTAAGTCAATGCCCTAAATTCAAATTCTAATTGAAACTTTTTTGTGTTACTCTACGTATATTAATAGAGAAAGGATCTTTCTGAGGGCTTCCTACAGGAAGTCTATATAAAAATATGGAATCGAATTGATTCTTATAATTAGGAGTACAACAATGAAAAAAATGAAAAACTTAATTGCAATATTTTTAGGTATTACATTTCTACTTACTGGAAATGTGATGGCAAATGAGAGATATGGCAAACAAAAAGTTGTTTACCATATTAACTACGATGATCCAAAAGTTCAAGCAGGAGCTTTGCGTAATGTACAAAATCACATCAATGCTGTAGGCAAGGAAAACTTAGACTTTAAAATCGTAATGCATGGCAAAGGTCTTTCGCTATTACTTGAGCCGGAATCAGTCAAAGGAACTAAACTAAAATATGGTAATGCTACACCTACTATCCAAGCAAAAATTAGCGGATTAAAAGCGCAAGGCGTTAATTTTCAAGTCTGTGCCAATACGCTACGAGGAAAGAAAATTAGTTATGAAGATGATTTATATGATGTTAGTCAATCAGATATTGTCCCTAGCGGTGTTGCTGAATTATCACGTTTACAACAAATGGGTTACACCTACATAAAACCTTAATAGATTATTCTTGCCGATATGCAAACGTATTGGCAAGAATTAATAACTACCATTCTATTTGCTGTCTCTCTTCCCCTCCTCTTTTTTATCAATTTCTAAAATATAAATTTACTTTACAATANTTCANATCCTGACAAATAGTTTCAGTAATGGACAAAAATCTAGAATTTTATTTCACCAAACTTCAACAGAACAAAACTCAAAGAACTTTTGAGCAGGTATANAAATTATCATCCGTGCGTCTTTTTGGTGTCATCATCCGTATATTAAAGAGAAAGGAGCTTTCTGAGGATTGCCTACAGGAAGTTTATGTAAAAATATGGAATCGAATAGATACCTATAACGCGGAGAAAGCCAACATGATGACATGGATGTCCACCATTGCAAGAAACCATGCTATTGACTACGTGCGCAAACACGAGCTCCCCATTCAGGATGATTTTGAATTAAGTGTTATCAAAGATGATCAAGTGCATTTTTTAGATAATTTAGAAGCCAATGACGCTAATAAACAATTACGCGATTGTATGGGGCAGCTAAAAGCAGAGTCAAAAAATGTAGTATTTATGGCATATTTCAATGGTTTAACTTATGACAATATTGCCAAAGCGGTAGGCTCACCTGTTAGCACTGTTAAAACTTGGGTGTCTCGATCGCTACCAATTTTAAGAAAATGTTTGGAGGGCTCTCATGTCTAATCAAGAAAATCTTGCTTATGAATATGCGCTTGGCCTGTTAAGCAAAGAAGAAAAACAAGCCATTGAACTTACACCTGAATTTTTAGCAAAAGTTGAAGATGCACATCTTCAACTTTCAGCGCTACAACTTCAAGCGCCGCTAGATAAAAATAGCTCTAAGCGAATTTGGAAAAATATCAACACCCAAATAAAAACCGAAAAAGAGTCTTGGCGAGATGTATTGTCTGCACGCTTTAAAATGTGGTTATATGTATTACCAACAGTATTCTTAGCATTTGGTAGCCTAATGCTATCTCAAATATCTACTTCATACTCCATGGCTATTATTACTGCCGAAGTTGGCTGGGAAGTTAATGCCGATGTTGAAAGCCATAAGCTTTCAATTGCTTCAGTAAATCCAATGTTAGTTGGCAAGAACGAAGTATGTGCCCTATGGGTGCAAAAAGATGGTGTTATTCACTTTATCAGCACTCTGCCTAATGCTGGTGACAAAACCGTAAGTATAAGTGCAAAAATTGCCAATATGCTCGAAGGTGGTGAGGCGATTATTTCAATCGAATCTACTGATAAGCCAATGGATCAGCCTACTCGTATTGAGTATCGTTCTCAACTTTCTTAAATTAATTGCATTAATTCGAAACTTTTTTAAATCTCCTTGCGTATAGATAAGTGTCGTTAACAAAACAACATTTATTAATAACAACAAGGAGCGTCAAAATGACAGAACAAGATAAAGATAAATTTAGACAATTAATCAAAAGTGGTGTTTGCCCATTAAAGGCAATTAACCAAGTTTTAAATAAGTAAATATAGAGCAAAAAACAATATAATTCGTGTGTGAATAATCACACACATAACTAATGAGGGCAAATAAAATGAATACAATAAAAGTAATTACAGCGGGTTTGGTCGCAACAGCAGTCATGTCAATTGTGGCAGTAATGGTAGCACCAATGATGGGTATGCCTAAAATGGATTTTGGCACTATGCTAGGCACCAACAACCCAATGATGGCCATGCCATACATAGCAGGATGGATGATGCACTTCGTGGTGGGTATTGTGCTAACTGCAATTTATGCTTCAATTTTTATCAACAAGCTAAATGGCTCATACGCTGTTCGCGGCATTATCTTTGCCATGATTCCATTCGTTATTGCGCAATCTATGATGATGCCAATGATGGGCAATGGTTTTTGGTCAGGTGGTGACATGATGGCGATTATGGGTAGCTTAATTGGACATATCGTTTTCGGTTCCGTATTAGGTGCGGTGTACGCAAAAGGTGAATAAAAACCATCTTTAAAAAATAACTTAAAAGCCACTCAATGAGTGGCTTTTTTAATGCCTAAAAAAAATATTTAAAATTAATTAATAATTTTTGAAACTTTTATAAATTCACCTCGTATATATAAGCACTGTTAATAAAAAACAGCTAATTAATTTATATAAAAAAAAACAAGGATAAATAAAAGATGAAAAAAATCATATTAACGGTAGCACTAGCTGCATTATCAAGCACAACGTTCGCACAAACAGACAAAGAAATCGCCAGCGAATTATTTGAACAATTAAAACAAAAATCTTTCATGGAGGCGCCACAAAATCTATACGTTGGCGGTCCACCGCATGGAGCTGTTAGATCTGTAGTCGAAGGGGAAATTGATGGCAACAACACCATTGTTAAATTTAATTATGGTGGTCCAGAAATAACCGCTAAAAAAGTTGCCAGTGATCCAGATAAATGGCTAAAAGCCATTACCGTCATGAAAAGAATCCCTGGGTACAATCCTAAAAATAAAGATTGGTTCTTTGCAAAATACAAGCCCAATGGCGATCAGCTTAAAGTAGGCAAGGTTAAAGGCTGTATAGAGTGCCATCAATCAGCATCAGGCAATGATTATACTTTCAAACACAATGACTCCGTTAATGCAGAAGTAACTGTTATTCGCGAATCTTGGTTTGATAAATTATTTGTTTCTTGGTAAATACATTTAAAAAAATAAAAAGGAGTTTAAATGACAAAAAGACAAGTAAAAAAGTTAATCAGAAAAGGCTATAACCCTGCGGTGGTATTACGCAGATACTTTACCAAACGTGAACTGTGCGCATCGCCAAATAAATAACACAAATAAATTCCTCCTCTGCTCAAAAGCCGCCTAATAAGCGGCTTTTGGGTTTTCCAATATCATAATAGATAAAAAATGATTGGTCACTTACTTTAAGCGCTCTAATGTTTTTCCAGAGTCTAAAACTTCTCTAACCATCTGTGATGCTTCCACCAATGATTTGGTTTTTTTGGTATGCCAAAGTACCAAGCTAGCTGATAAAACCAATCCATCATAAAACATGCCCTGCTCACCTGAAAGCGCAGCCTTACCTAGCTTAACGGTATAGTCTGCTAGCTCAGGAATGTTTTGATGCACATCCAATTCACCTGGGAATGAGATGGCACGCATATCTTGCTCAATACCTAATGATGCCGGATCGATATCAACACGGTCTTTCTCGTCAGTGCCCTCATAAGAAATCATCAATCCTTTTTGACGCAATGATGGAATCACACCACCCTCAACACCGCGTATTAACAAAGCACTGTCCATGCCAGATGCTTTAACCAAATCTGCATAGATTGGTGGATAAGGCTTGTGCACATAACCCAAAATAGAATGTGTAGTCTTACCTCTCAACGGACCAATTAGCGTCTCTACCGTGTTAATCACTGTGCGTTTAATCACACGATCACGGAGTGAAACAATATTGTGTAATCCCTTGCAATAACTATTTTGATCAATATAACTCCAGCCAATAGCCGGATTCTCTAGCCTTGCTTTAGCATCTGCTGTTGAATGATNAACACTTAAGCCTAACGCCTCACTAATATGACGATGTGTTAAGCCAAATTTAGGGCTGACACTATTCAAACCATGGATAACCGTTGGCAATCCCAACTCAGCCAGTAAAGGTGGTAAGAATGATGAAACCGGAATAGAGCGGTTATAACCACTATACGGATCACCCAAATCTACCAAATCATCAACATTAACTTGCTGCTTATCACTCTCAGCCAAAATTGCCGCCAAGATACCTTCATTTTCTTCCATGGTTTCGCGTTTCATACGCAGTGCGATTAAAAATATTGCCGATTGAACGTCATCAATCTCGCCACGAAGTATAGCCTGCATGCCGTCTCTGGCTTCTTCAAAATCGATATTCTTACTCAAGTCTGGGCCTGTTGCCACACGCTGAATAATAGATTTCATTAATGCTTGAGAGTCAGTATTCATGATTAAACCTCGATATAAATTTCGTTATTTTCTTGTTTGACGTTGTAAGTTTGCATATTATCAACATCGGCTTCTGAAGAGTCGCCGGTTGCCAAATCAAAGCTATAGCCATGGAGTGAGCACTTAACTCGGTTACCTTTTAAACAACCCAAAGTAAGTTTAATATCTTCATGTGGGCAACGATTTTCTGCGCAATATAAAACACCATTGTTCATAGCAACAAATAAATCCTTGCCTTCAATATTAACTTCTACCATTGTGCTTTCTTTAGGCACTTGGTTTAAAGCCTTAGCCCAAGTAGACATTAAAAGAACTTCCAAACACGGTTACTATCGAGTGCTGAAGCACACTGTTTAAGTTGTTGTTTATAGCGTTTAGCATTGCCATCTACCTTTTTAGCGATTTTTGTTAACCAGGGTTTTTTTCTATAAGATTTTTTATTAAACCCGCCGTGACCCTCGTGATAAGCTAAATATTGGTTGTACGCATCTGAC
>JGI26256J51712_1001169_pt1 | contig 10118 bp, 9 predicted proteins | sample SaaInlV_150m_DNA_FD_51712 | JGI IMG/M metagenome (IMG submission 51712) | reverse complement strand
AACGAGCGGGGCTATGGCCACAACGGCTGGAAGGACCATGGGCTGAGCATAAACGTGGTGTCTCAGTTGCCTGTAACTACAGTCGCTGCTGCTAGCGCAACGGCCAAGACCAATGAAACTGCTAAAGCCACGCCGGTAAGTGACAAGCCAATCTCTCTGTCTGCCACAGCACGGCGTGGGCGCGAACTATTTCTCACAAAAGCCCAGCCCGGTTGCGGTGTTTGCCATACTTTAAACGACGCTGGAGCGCAGGGTGCGGTCGGGCCCAACCTCAATCAACTTCAACCGAGCCTGGCGAGTTTAAGGCAGGCCGTGAGTCAGGGCGTGGGCACAATGCCCGCGTATGGCGACCAGCTGAACAGTCAGGAGCTGGACGCGCTGGCAACCTATGTTTTTGAAGCCGCTCGCTGAGTTGACACGTCTACTGTGGGGTTGCTGAAGTCCGCGCCCCTTTGTGATCTTTTTTGATGATCCGCTTGATATAGATATTTCTGTCTGTCAGCTGTGCACCGACAAAGGCCGGGTCAAAGGCCGCAAAACGATCTCTTTGCCGCTATCTGATGGTTGACACCACGGCAGCGCATTTATCCCTAGGCCAACAGAAAACTTGGTAGCGTTTAACCACTAATCGACATACGGCGCCACTCTTTCATAAAACAAGCAGGCAATAGATCTGATTCGATACTCAGACTTTCGATCGAAAAGCCCTGTTATAATTCCTATCCTTAGGTATCTTGGTTTGAGAGTTTCATAGGCGGTTTTGATTCGTTCAATCTGGTTGTTGTAAGCCATATAGAAATCAGCTATTGCTCGTCAGAAGTAAGTGCTGACAATTTGATGATGCGCTCGTCATCTGCACCGAGATATTCAATGATTGTTGCGGTTACTAGCGGCGCTTGTAAGGTACCTGCTGATTGCATCTCCTCTAGGTCTGCCCAATCTTTGGTTCGATTAAAGAAAACCTTTAGTACTGCAATATCTTGGCAGGATAAAAATGGCACTGACTCACCGCCGAATGATTCCCAACGACATCGTCTTGCCATTTGCTTGTGCAGTGGCAAGGTGTTGAGAAATAGATCGAGTGGGGTTGTATCCCACCAGATGCGTACCTGACCTTCTCTTACCAGTAGGTCGAGATCCTTCTGCGCCCAGGTGACCTCCCCCGGCAATGCCGCTAGTGCTGTTGCTGCAGCTTCGGTATCAACAAATATGTTGAGATCGATATCGATCGTACCTCGCGCACGTTGTGTGCACCAAGCCAAAGCCAATGCGCCACCGAAACCATGGGGTATATCTGCCTGTTCTAACGCCTTGTGTAATCCAACAATTTTTTCAGTGAGGCTGCTCATTGTGTGTCGGGCATTCTGCTGTCGGGTGTGTCTGAATGCCGAGCGGGGAATTCTGCAGCGAGATCAAGGACTGCTTGTAATTCTGCACCCTTAGGGTTGTCTGCATCGCCTCGAAGTCTTGGAGAAAGTGAAAAGTCCATTGAGTATCCGCAAGCATGAACAAGACGCATCAAGGTTGTTGTTATCGGCATTTTTTTGCCGGACTCGTAAGCCAAAATTGTGGAGTGTGAACTGCCGACCGTTCTCGCCAGTTCTCTTGCTGATAGTCCCGCTTTTCGGCGCACATACTTCAGAAGCGCAGCAACCCGCTGGGTATAACGTTCTGACTGGTGGGTTTTGGCTGCTGCCTTTTCCAGGGTTTGGAGATCTTCTTTTGTCATTTTTGAATGGTACCCCTTTGGGTACCATGCTTCAAGACCGCTGATTTAAAAGGGCTGTAGAAGTAATGACTGGAACTGGTTGCGACCAGTCCTAGCGCTTGGTTCGGTACTGACAAGTAAACTCATCTATTTTGATAGAATCAGCGCATGAACACATACAAACGCCACCGATTCCCACCTGACATAATTTCTTGCGCCGTCTGGCTCTACTACAGATTCAATCTCAGTCACCGTGACATCATTTCTGTCTGCCCGCTGTGCAGCGGCAAGGGCCGCAAAACGATCTCTTTGCCGCTAGCTGATGGTTGAAACCACTACTCGTCATACGGCGCCACTCTTTCATAAAACAAGCAGGCAACCGAGCTGATTCGATACTCAGACTTTCGATCGAAAAGCCCTGATATAATCTCTATCCTCGGCGCGCTTTTCACCAGATCATGATCTAAATGAATTCTAACGAAGATTCGTAGCTGCGGTACTGACAAATGAACAGTAGGCAGTTCCCAAAAATGATGTTGTCTACAACCCCGATGCTCTTAATCTGGCAGCCAGTTACCGTGAAATCCATAGGGAACTCTGGGCACATGAATACTCGCCAAAGCAGGTCTCGAAAGATCGCGTGCATCGGCGATCAACAGTTCGCTGGCAGCTGATTTTTCGTCATAAACGAATGTCATCAGGAAACCATCATCTTCTGCCTCGGCACCATCTCGAGGCACAAAAATTGGCTCGGCGCCATGTCTGCCTGCACCGAATTCAAATGAGGTGGATTCTCCTGTTTTCAGATCGTGTTTCAGTATCGAGGGAAAGCTCTTACCTTCCGCCGTAAGTGCATAACCGAATTGGTACGGTTTACTGTTGAGGTCCGGATGGCAGCGGGGGAATTCCTGGTTTCGTTCATCAATGACTTCTTCACTTAATTTCGCAAGCGCTGGATTAATAGTCCACCGATCAAGCCGCGGTAAACTATCACCGAACGGACCGTTAATATCCTGCAGGAACATGTTGTCGTAACGACATATATCGATCACAACGTTGCCTGCTTCATCCTCATAAGCATTCATCGGATGATAGGCATAACAAGGTTCAATAGAACTCCAGATAATTTCTTCGGGCGTGCCGTTTCGCGGCATCAACCCGACACGGGGCTCATGTTCATTGTCCCAACGAAACGGAAAGCCATAACCCATCGCCAACGCTTTAAAGCTGATGGTTACTGGTAGGTCATAAATCACCACATAATTTTGGGTCAGACTCATGTCATGAATCATGGACATACCCTGCATGGGAATGTCTACAGACTTTCTGACATTCGCTGCCGAATCAATCACCAGATATTTCACATGGTCTAAGAGACTAGCCCAGTCATAAGCAATGGCGTGCATCTCTCCAGTATCGGGATCAAGTTTTGGATGGGCCGTGTAGCCGCCCCAAGTAGCCGCGCCGATTGTGTCCAATTCGTAACTAAGTTCAGTGGGTGCACCACCAGATTCAACGATCGCGAAGGTTCTTTCTGCATGACCAATCACGTTTGTGTTGGGCGAATCACCTTGTACCCAGCGGTTTCGGTACCAGTCAGCATGGCCGTCTTCAAGTCGAACCCCATGGACCATCCCCTTGCCAGTAAACCAATGATGCTTGGCAACATCCACATGTTCGGATGGATTCGGACCGTTTCGCAAGAAACGACCAATAAGTTCTTCCGGGATTGTTCCAGTGACCTGAAGTTCTGTCAGCGTCTGCTCTTCCATGACTGGCGCATAGTTTTCGGCAAGGTACATACCCTCCTCATATCCTGCACTCATGGAGTCCAAATTCTTATCCGGCGCACAGCCTAAAATCGATGCGCCGACAGGTAATGTGAGACCAGCTTTAACTAGTGTTCGTCTTTTCATATCCAGGTTACTCCGACGTGTATTTAAAATGTGAATTAGAATAGAGTATAAAATTCAGGGCAGGCCAATCGGCTGGCCTCACTATTGGATTCAACATTCAGCGATCAAAGGTTTCGGGTTCAAATTGTACGCCTTTATCATCTCGTCAGCATAAGTGATCTTGCCTGTGATTTTTTTAGCATCCCCGTACACAAGTCGAAGACACGCTTCTGCCATATCTTCAACCGGCGTGACCCTGCTTTTTGACTCTTCTGTAATGAGATTGTGAAAAACTGCGCCAGGTGTTGCTATCAAACCTGGCGAGATGACATTAACGCCAATGTTTTGATCATAAACCTCTGCTGCAAGCCCTGTCGTAAACCGTTCCAGTGCAGCCTTACACATGCCATAGACAATCCCGCCTTTCGAACCCGCATCAATCGGCGGGTGTATTGCCGCGTGAGATGAGACATTAACAATCCATCCAGATTGACGTTGGATCATGCCCGGCAAGATCATCTGAGAAAAATGAAACGGAGCAACAACCTGCACTTCCATCATCAGATCGTATCGCTTCTTGGAAAATTCAGGCGTCGACGCGTAATAAGTTACCGCAGCATTGTTCACGAAAATATCGATGGATCCAAAAGCTTTTTCTGTTTCGCGAACCAGGTTCTCACGATGTTCGCTAAGCGCCAGGTCCGATCTGACCGCCAGAGCCTCACCACCTGCCTCATGAATATTACTAACAACAGAATTGATGCCGCCACTTAATTTGTGATCACCGTCTTCGAGCGTGCGGGCTGAGACGACCACCTTTGCGCCTTCTTGTGCATATCGATAGGCTATGGCTTCACCTATACCGCGGCTTGCACCTGTAACAACGGCCACTTTGCCAGCCAACAAACCACCTTTTTTAACGATTGACGAACTCATTCCATTGATCTCTTTTGGATTCAGCCTCTAGTTTACCCAATACGGGCGTTGCATAATCGTATATTGCAATGAATGTGATCTGTACTTGGAAGACTATCAATCAATTATCGGCATCATCTCCTTAACGATGGGCGCCTCCTGGGCGAGCGGCATCAATCTATACGCCGCACTCCTAATGCTGGGCATCGGTGGCGCAACCGGCAATCTGGATTTACCTGCCGGGCTTGAAACACTCGAGAACCCACTTGTCATCATGGCTGCGGGGGTCATGTACATCTCGGAATTTATCGTCGACAAGATTCCAGGCGTGGATACCTCCTGGGATGCTATTCATACTTTTATACGTATTCCAGCTGGTGCCATGTTGGCAATGGGCGCTGTCGGTGAGATGTCACCGGTAGTAGAGATCGCAGCCGCCATCATGGGAGGAGGCATGTCCGCCACCAGCCATGGGATTAAGGCGGGCACCCGACTTGCCATTAATACATCACCAGAACCATTTTCAAACTGGGGTATGTCCATCGCCGAGGATGTAACGGTGTTTGTCGGCCTCTGGGCCGCACTNACTAATCCAGTCTTTTTTCTCATCTTCATGGTCGTATTTTTCCTGGTTGCCATTTGGCTACTGCCAAAAATCTGGCGCGGGGTGAGGTTCATCTTCAGAAAGCTGGGGCAACTGTTAGGACTGGTAGACGAAGATACCGATAAGACAGGTTTATCAACACGAGCAGAACTACCACTCTCTGCTGGCAATCGACCGCGAGTTGAACCTCCACCTGGTGGACACAATGTCGCATCAGAGCTAACGCGGCTAAAGAGTTTGATGGACGAAGGTGCAATCACTGCTGATGAGTTCAATGTACTGAAGGCAAGACTAATCAATCCAGACCCTTAGCGAATCCCTATGCGCAGGAGTGAATGAGCTCACCATCCCCCAGAGTCATACTCACGAGGGAACTCGACAAATCGGCACGCAGACAGGCTAAAAACAAGTTCAACCTCAGTGACACAATAGATGGCAACATTTCGGTTGCCGTCATGACTACCGGCAATATCGTCGACCAACTTTGAGAAGTCCGGCAGTGATGAGTCATGCAGGTGGATTTTTGTTTCACCTGGTACGAGTCGAGTACTATTCTTATCCGTGTCAGCACGTGTAAGTTCAGGGCGTCCCGATAGCCTCACCTTTTGCAATACGTCATCAGACGATTGCAATGGTCTGAACCAATCCCAGGTCTGCCAGGCAACCGAGCTGATTCGATACTCAGCAAGCCTCAGCTATTCGACTTTACGGACATCAGGCATTTTCCATGACTTATCATAATAGGCTTCAGTAGGCCCATATAATCGGAGATAAGCAAAGAATCCTTCGCCCACATTCGATTGAACCCAATTAGACTCATATCCCTCTGGTGCTGTCGGACCTACATATACTTTAACAGAGCCATCTTGCTCTACTTTCAGGTCACTCCTAGAACTTACAACTGCCTGCCCTTGTTTATTGTCGATCAGGTTTCGAAACTTGTTGTTGTATATTGCGATTGACCAAAAGTCCTTGGCTGGTGCGTTAGCTGGAATGATAAACTCATATAGATTTGTTCCATCTAGCCATTCTTCATTCTGATCAATGTAAACACCCAAGTATTTTGAGCCTTGATTACGCGTCGGTAACACCATGCCTTTAGAGGTACTAAAAGCCTCATAGGTGTAGGAAGCAATTTCTTTGGCCTCATAATAGTCTGCATGTTTCAAATCAAGCCTGGTCTGGTTAAGGACGTAAAGCCAGTGCCGATCTGGCCAATGCCGAGCCTTATAAGAGCGCTTCGAAAATGTATTAACCATCGCTACAGCTTCGCCTTGTACCGCGGCCGCCGTGAGAATATCTTTCTGCTCGTCGTTAGGAATAAACCCTGTGCTTTTTTGAATACCTAAATCTCGCACAAGCGTCAAAATTAAGCGATTCACATCCTCCACAGGTTCGTTTTTCAGTACATCATAAACGTCCTGCCAGTATTGAAGCCCAAGTGCTTGACTACCAACCCATTGCGGGGTCTGTGAAGCCGCAATATATTTTTGCTTGTCTTTAGCCCCGTCAACAGGATAAACAAAATGCTGTCGACGCAATTTGGCCGTTTCAGCAGCGTTATAGCCAATAATTCTCGTGCCGAGAAAAACTAGATTACAGTTCGATTTTATAACCCATTCCGCATCATGCCCCTCGGGTACAGTTTGAGTTGGGCCTACTAAAAGATACTTACCACCTCTACCTTCATCAGCCCCTAAAATACCAAGATCAGCTTGAGGACGCTGATAAATATCAAGTACCAAGCCACCAATTCGACCAGCGGGAATTTCGATATAGTATGCAGATTTAGTCAAATCAACATAGGTAAGCGTATATGGGGTGCTCTGGTTGGCGGTCAGGATGGGGACCTTCTGTGCGTGATTGTCATAGAATAACCAATCACCATACTCAGCCTCCGCCAGAAAACCACGGTGCCATTTTTGAACTGCCGCAATGGGTAAAGAAAACTCATAGGCGGTTAATGCTTTGGCAAAATACTGTTGCTTACGCAGTTTCTCGACGGATTCCTCTTTCAGATAACCGTTTTCGTAATATTGCGAAACCGAGTAATCATCTAGCTTCTTAGATGAGGCTAAAGTGTGAGTCGACTGATCTTCAACATTAGTCGATTTAGAGGCCTGTTGGTCACATGCCTGAAGAGATAAACCAAGAACAACAACGACCAGCATACACATTAGATTTATGCTTTTTACTTTCACTATATTTACCCTCATCTCATAAGAATCGTAATACGATTTATTGTTTGCTGCTAACGCCGCCAACAACTGCGTAGCCAGATTGCCAGCGCATTTATCCCTACGCCAACAGAAAATTACGTTGGCTAATCGTACATCGTCAGGGCAACCAATAGCCACAAACCCTGACAAACCCTGACAAACCCTGACAAACCCTGGTAGCGTTTAACCACTACTCGTCATACGGCGCCACTCTTTCATAAAACAAGCAGATAACCAACCTGATTCGATACTCAGACTTTCGCTCGAAAGCCCTGTTATAATTCCTATCCTCGAAGGCTATCTCGCCGGCGCACCCACCGTTACAATCCTGGATGCTGTTTAGCCTGAAATTGGCGAAGGGCCAGACCTCCTGACCCTTTTTCAGCTAATAAGTCCGTTTATGTGTAAGGCTCATATAGGCACGGTTAATAAATCCACTGTTATCCCCCATCTTCTCGTCGAAATCAGCCGTTGGTTTCGCCGCATAAACTTCTTTCAGTGACTTCCCTTCATCTATCAAGGCCATCATTCGATCCCGAATGACAGATAGCATTTCGATGTAATCCGAGAGCGCCTTGTAGTCAGTAACCGGACCATGCCCCGGAATAACCACTGTATCTTCGTCGATGTTCAGAAGAGTCTGTTTGCAGAATTCAATAAGCCCTTCCAGTCCGCCGCCATTGCCTGCGTCGATAAACGGATAACCAGCATTGTTAAAGACATCCCCCAGGTGCACCGCATTTGAACCCTGGAAAATCACAGCGGTATCACCTGTCGTATGGGCGGGACCGAAGTGCATCAGATCAATAGTCTGGCCGTTCAAGTGAAACTGCATATCGTCATCAAATGTAATGTCTGGCCAAGCACTCTCAGGATAAGCTTTCTGCTCGTAGGCCGTGATGACCAGATTGATCACATGATCTGTTTTCATCATTTCACGTGAATTCTCATGGGCGATCAGCCAGGTGCCAGCTGGACCGAGCGCCAAATTGCCTTCTGCGTGATCGAAGTGCCAATGGGTGGTTACCGCAAAATCAATGCCATCGCCTCCCAGTTCACCTATGGCTTTTCTAATCCGCGGCATCACAACAGGGAACTGGTCGTCAACAATGAACACGCCATCTGCGCCAATGTTGACCGCAATATTCCCTCCCAGGCCAAACAACACATAAAGGTCATCGGTAATCTTCTGGGTTTCGATCTCCACGTTCACGTCCCAGTCAAACTCCGACATAAGCGTATCAAGGTCCCTGTTCTCTGGCAGGGGAGGACCATCGTGAGCCCANCAGCTCAGCGAGAAAAAAAGTGTAACGAACGCAATAAACGATACAGCGCGTATGTTTCTCATAGCATTACTCCAGAAGTTTTCATTTTTATTGGATAGCTTCATATAAATATGGCAACGAAATGTCCATTCGATAGTCCACTGTCGAATGGTTATCCGGGAATTCTTCATACCGATGGTCGATACCTAGCAACTCGAGCTTCCTGTTAAGTTGTCTGGCACCATACACCAGGTTGTATTGGTCCCTTGCGCCACAGTCTATAAATAACCCTTTCAGGCTTTTTAGATTCTGTTGCGCCTCCGCATGTTCAACCATCCTGACAGGGTCCCAGGCAAGCCAGTTACTCCAACGTTCCTCAATCATTTCACAGGTGTCGGTCGTCACCGGCAGTCGAACGCCATAGGGCGAGTCAGGGTCGGGGTCATAACTCGCAGCCATGGCAAGCATCATCAGGTGATGAAACTCTGAGCCCTGGACCTTCTTAGCACTGTGGATTTTCTCAATGTAGGCGCGAATGTTATGACCATAGTTTGAGAGGGCGCGAAGAACCCCGGGGAAATCACTCCGGTAACACAGTTCAAAATCCAGATCTCCCGAATGACAGGCAATGGCAGCCCAGGTGTCTGCCCGACGCAGTCCATGAACCAACGACCCATAGCCCCCCGAGGATTTTCCGAAGATAGCCCGGTGGTTACGGCCCTGCCTGATTCTGAATCGGTTCTCTAGTACCGGAACCATTTCATCGCACAGGAAATCCTCCCAGTTACCCATTGCTGCTGAGTTAATGTACTGGTTGCCGCCAAGGGTCGTAAAACAGTCGGGGAACGCCACGATAACCGGGCCCATCGCACCACTGGCAATCAGCCGGTCCACTTGTTGTGGTACGTTTTCCTGAAACGCCTTCCATCCCACATGGCCAAAGCCGCTACCAGTGAACCCGACAATATCGACCATCAGCGGGTAGTCGTGTGTCGTTTGGTCATAACCTTCCGGCAGATATACCGCCACGCTGCGGTCTGTTGGGTCTCCCAACAGGTTGTTTTTCAGCGCTTCGGAATGAACCTCAATGACTTCAATTCTGCCTCTGGGTCTGGCAAAGGGATGCGTTGGCAATTTTTACTCCTTAATCGAATCGTTGGTGTAGTGCATCGTGTACATCGGCAACCTGCTCAACAAGCTCTTCTACGGAACGCGCCCCAGCCTGAAAGATAGCAGTCATGTTGATGGCCATCCATTCAAAACCAAAGCCCTGGATTCGTTCTGCTGCGGCGAAGATCCTTTCCTTGTCTGCATAAAAACCCTTACCCGCATCATCACGTGGCGGTGTGTCCAGCATCATCTGGAATCCAATGCTACTAGCGTCACGACCGGCTGCTTCCGCGTACTCCAGAATCTTTGATTTTGACGCAACAACCTGCTCATCACGCATCTGGGAAATCGCCAGCCAGCCATCACCCAGTTCACCCGTCCTTTTCATCGCGGCCTCTGCAG
>JGI26256J51712_1001146_pt1 | contig 10236 bp, 8 predicted proteins | sample SaaInlV_150m_DNA_FD_51712 | JGI IMG/M metagenome (IMG submission 51712) | reverse complement strand
GCATTGATTTCAAACTGTTGTTTCCTGGCAATCAGTTCCAGCGCAGGATGTACAAAGCCCAAATCCCAGCGTGAATACCGATCCGGAACTTCGTAGTTGCTGACGAAAAGCGCACCTTTTTTAATATCAATATATTGATATATTTTATCGAGGGCATGTTCTGCATCCAAAGGAGTAATCGCCTTTTCGATTTTAATTCCGCCCTGAGTTGTAAATGTAGAGTTGTTCATGAAATTTTTAAATTGTGTCACNGCCCGATTTCAGGCATCAATAAACTGCTGGCTTATTGTATCAGAACAGGATTTATCTGCAACCTGCAACATCCGCTATTTGCTTACATTATTGCGCACAGATCGAACACATACAGCTCAAGAAGCACGCTGGGGGAAGTTCTCTCAGCTTAAAGGTTTAAGATAGTATTAACTGTCTCCGGCATTTCTAATGTTATTGATAAACTCTTTTACTTTCTGCAGATCTTTAATCCCCGGTTCGCTTTCAACTCCGCTGCAGACATCCACACCCCAGGGACGTACTTTATTGACGGCGTCTGCAACATTTTCAGGTGCCAATCCACCTGCCAGAATCAACTTTCCCATTGAGGAAACAGTTGAAGCAAGCTCCCAATCAATCTTTTGTCCGGAACCGCCGTAATGTGTTTTGCTGTATGCATCCAGCAAAAAAGTTTCACCACCGTAATCCTGAATCCGCTGCGGTTTAAAATCCGGAGAAACGCGGAAAGCCTTAAACCATGGTACAGTTATTTTTTTACAACTTTCAGGCGTCTCGTCTCCATGCAACTGCGCCAGATCCATGCCTGTTTCACGCATGATACTTTCCAGTGAATCCGTAGATTCATTAACAAAAACACCCACGGTGCTCACTGACTCAGGAAGTCCGGCAACAATCTCTTGGGCTTTTTCCGTTGTAATGTAACGTGAAGAACCGCTCCAGCAATTAAGTCCCAGCCAATCCGCACCTAATTCAACACAAGACAAAGCTTGTTCAAGACTGGTCAATCCGCATATTTTAATGATAGGAGAAAGAGTAGATTTATTCATTTTCATTTGCTTCTGGATTGGTTTTTTCTGCTGAAACGCTATAATGTAGAGTTGTTCTAAGATACGGTGACTCACAAAATAAGCAACGGATAATTCAAGTTAATCATATGTCTGCTCAAAACTCTGCTTTTTCATGGCAAGGAGACAAGCTTGTTCTGCAGATTTTCCTGCAACCGCGTGCCTCTCAAAATGAATGGTGCGGACATCACGATGGTCGGATACGTTTACGTGTGACTGCTCCGCCGGTTGACAATCAGGCAAACCTGGAATGCGTGAAGTTTCTTGCAAAATCCTTAAAAACTGCAAAGACAAACGTGAGTGTGATACGTGGACAAACCAGCCGGGCAAAAACTGTTGAAGTGCTGAAACCTGATCCTGAGTGCTGGCAAAAAATTTTAACAGAAATGCTAGCTGATTAAACAGGCAAGCAGCACAGAATTCACTGTTGCAAAACAGAGATAATAATTAAAACTGATCCTTAAGCTAAATAAGTGCTAAAAAACGTTGCAAAATATTACTCGAATAAACGCTCAGGCGTTATTGCTTTTTTGCTGACAGTCTTTTGTTTTTTCCTCGCTGTCCCTGCTGCGTCTGCACAATGCTGGACTAGTGACTTGAGTGAAGAAGAACAATTGGCGGTGGCGCGTGAGACATTTGCGGATGGCCTCTATTCCGCATCCATTGAAACCGCAAAATGTTATCTGGATCAATTTAAGGATAGTCCTGTACGTGAAGAGGTTTTTTTCCTGCGTGCAGAAGCTTTACGTAAAGGCGGTGACATTCAGGCATCAATCAAAGCGTATGATGAACTGAAAAGAAATTTTCCACGCAGCAAATCCTATCTTGATAATGCTGAACTGCAGCAGGGCATTACTCTGGTACTGACCAGAAAATATCCACTCGCGATTAAAACCCTGAATTCACTACTGCAGGATTATCCTACTTCAAAACTCAGGGATGAAGCTCATTATTGGCTGGGTTATGTTGCTTCATTCAGTGCGGAACTGTTACGTAAAAAAAATAAACAACAGGCACTGCAGGAATATAAAACTTCCATTAAGCATTTTAAACTTAGTGACCCAAAGGCCTTAACTCAAAGTCAGCAACAGGAACGCTGGTATTTAACCGGACGTGCCTGGTGGTTTCTGGATGACATCACAAAAACAGCGGCTGCATGGCAGGAGTATTTGAAACACTCAAAGTCTGTCAAACCGGAACAGGCATTGAATCTTAAATATCAGTTAGCAGCTAAGTTTCAGCAGACAAAAAAATATGAACAAGCAGAAAGCTGGTTTGCACGGATTGTCAAAGATCATCCTGACTCAAAATTAGCTGCAGGATCTGCATTTTGGCGGGCGGAGATGGCATATGCGGCATCACTTCAACAAACAGAAACTGCTGATCTGGAGCCAAAATCAGTCAACCGTCTGGTGAACAATTATAAAATATACCTCGCAAAAAAGGATAAAAAACACCTTCCGCTGGCTTATTACAGGATTGGTGTTTTAGAACAAAAACACCAACCACATGAGACAATTATTGCTTTTCAACAATATTTAAGTACGCAGGACAAGATATATGCAAGTGAAGTTCAGTACCGTTTGGCTTACCTCTATATTGAAAGCAAACAACTTAAAAAAGCGATTGAGACATTCAGTAAATATTTAAGTACAAAGGACAAAACTTATGCTGAGGATGCGCAGTATCGCTTAGCTTATCTCTATATTGAAACTAAAAAACCTGAAAAGGCGATTGAGACATTTAACAAATATCTCAGCAGCGGTAAAGCAAAACATGCTGTTGAAATCCAAATCCGACTTGGCTACCTCTATATCGAGACTAAACAACCGAAAAAGGCGGTTGAAATATTCAACAAATATCTCGCTGGCGGAGACACACAACATCTTGCGGAAATCCAAATCCGTTTAGGTTATCTTTATATTGATTCAAAACAGCTGGAAAAAGCGATTAAGATCTTTGAAAAATATCTCTCTGGCAAAGATACCGAACATGTTGCTGAGATCCAAGTCCGGCTGGCTTACCTCTATCTTGAAAACAAACAACAAAAAAAAGCGATTAAGATCTTTGAAAAATATCTCGCCAGTGACGCAACTGAACATTCTGCGTCAATTCAACTGCGGCTGGCTTATCTTTATGTAGAAACAAAACAAAATTTTCTTGCAATTTCACTGCTCGAACAAGTACGACTGCATCCCGATTACGGGCAAAATCCGGAACTTTTGCAAACATTGATGGTGCTCTACCGTGAAACTGTTTCAAAAGAAAAATTCGTTCAATTCCTTTTAAGTGTCAAAAGTGATCCTAAGATGGAAGATCAATTGCGTCACGGTTTTCAAACTCAACTGCTGCTCACTTACTTTGAACAAAACAAATGTGAAGAACTTCTTGCGGAAATCAATGATAAACCCGGTTATCTGCAAAAATCAAAAAATACAAATCCGCAAGAATGGCAGCATTTGCAGTACCTGAAAAGCAGTTGCCTGTTTGAAACAAAAAAGTGGGAAGAGGCCCGTATAGTTTCCCGTAAAATACTTGAGAGTGAAAAATATCGTCAACAAGCAATCCAGATTTTGTTGGAATCTCACAAACAGTTGCAGGACTGGAAAGCCATTACCTGGGAATTTCAGGAAATTTATGACAGGAAATCTCCTGCGATGACCATCCCTTATTTTCAACTTTGGATTTTTGCTGCTCAACGTAGAACAGATTTTCAACGTCTTGAACGTATAAAAATTATTGCTGAACGTTGGAAAAAAGCCTTTCCTGAAGATGCACAAAATTTAACACAACTTAACCTCTACATTTCGAGTGTACGTTTACAGGAACTGACTGCACAGGAAAACTGGAAAGGTGTCTCTGCTTTTTTACGCAGTGAATATAAGGCAGGAAACATTTCGCTGGATGAACAGTATTTTTCCCAACTGCTCTTTGCAGAACAGAAACTCGAAAACTGGGGTGGTATTTTGAGTGCATACGCGCTCTTGCGTACACATGATCAGCAACGTGCGGATAATCTCGATGCACTGATCAGCCAAGCCAAAGCTGCAGAGAAACTCGGCAAGAAAGAGCTTTCAATTTCATTCTATCGAAAAGCTTTAAAAGTAAAACCTCAAACTGAAAAAGATAAAAAGAAACAGGATGAGATCAGCAAATTTCTCGCACAAGGTGCTTTCCAGCAATGGATTGAAAAAGCAGAATGGTCAAAAGTCACAACTGCTATTCACCAGCAAGTAAGAGCAAAAAAGAGAATCCTGGATGAACAAAATTTTGAACTGCTGATTTATGCAGAAAACCAGAAAACCGGCAACAAAAAATATAATGGAATCCTCGATGCATATGCGCTGCTGGCGATTTATAACAAGCAAAAAACACAAACTATCGAAGCACAGATAGTACAGGCAAAAGCTGCGGAGAACGCCGGCAAAAAGGAACTGTCACTCGACTTTTATCGACAGGCTTTAAAAATAAAACCGCTCAACGAAACAGACAAAAGCAGGCAGGCTGAAATCCGCCAGTTCCTTGAGCAAAGTTCTTTCCAGAAAATGATTGACCAGCAGGAATGGACTAAAGTCACCAGGACTATACACAAGGAAGTGAAGGCAAAAAAGAGGATACTGGATAAGAAGAATTTTGAACTGCTACTTTTTGCGGAAAACAAGAAAGTCGGCAGTGCAAGATATAACGGAATCCTTAACGCATATGCTTTAATGGCAACTTATAATAAAGCAAAGACACAGACTGTTGAAGCACTGATTGAACAGGGATATGCAGCAGAAAAATTAGGTGGTTATAAACGTGCAAAAGGATACTATAGAAGTGCTCTTAAAAAAGTGCCTGACAAAAATGTAAACCTTGTCCTGCAGTTGGTAGGTGAACTGACTCGGCTTTATGAACGTTCCAAGGATTATAAAGCGCTGGTGCGTACATACAAGCGGGCTTACAGTGTGCTCAAGAAAAGTTCCCGACCTAAAAAAGAGTATCAAACTTATGCCTACCTGATCGGTTACCATCAGTCGTCTCAGCTTAAACAGACTAGCAAAGCCAGGATATGGATGCTGCGTGCAGATGGCGGAGGTAGCTCCAGCCAGGAATTACAGGCCGCTTTTTGGGTGGCGCAACTTGACCGTGAAGCAAAGAAAACGGACAAAGCACTGAAACGTCTCAAAGAATTGGCCGGCCGGAAAATAGCCAAAAACTCGTCGATGTACGTTCAAATTCACTTTGAACTTGGCACATTATATCATTTCAAGGAACAGTGGAAATCGGCGTTACGCCATTATCGGTTGGTTGCAAAAGCTCGTGCTCCTGCAGAATTAAAGCAATTTCGAAATGCAGCCAGACAAAAAGCAAAAGAGATCGACAATTATCTTAAATCTATCGAAGCTTCTCAATAATGAAACAGTACCTGAATCAGCAATATTTTCTAAACAGCAGCGCGGCAATTTTCGGTTTTGCAGGGCGCATTTTCAAACAAGCGCTGAGGCAAATTTGTTTGTTTGGGCTATTAACACTGTTTGCGGTTGTACTGCCTTTCGGCGCCTCTTCAGCAGAGCATTCCGAGCTTAATCAGCTGACAGTGAAAGGTCAGGTAAAACTCTCTTCCGGAGCAGAAACATCTCCGGAAGGACTTGATGTAGTATTATTAAAATTTGTACTCAGTCCTGAAGGGGAGGTAACTCCTGCCGGACCTCAGGACCGTGTAAAAACCAAGAACGGCGGCAAATTTGAGTTCCTTAAAGTCGAGCAGGATTTACGTGCAGGTTATCAACTAGGAACACGGGTGGAAGGTGAATTATACAGTTCAAAAATATTTTTCATGAAAGCCGGAGAAACACTCATTGAAACAAACATTATTATTCCGGGCATTTCAACTGCAGTAGAGAAACTGGAAACTACCCAAGTCTCACTCGTGATTGAATCCGGATTAGGAGCGGTTACAGTGACTGAGGTTTTAGTCTTCAGTAATTCTACAGCAGACAAAATTGATTCCAGCACTCGGCCGCTTGTGCAGAAACTACCTGCAGGAATAGAGAATTTCCGCATGATGGACAGTAAGTCCGTCAACTCAATGGAACATCTACTGGAAGAAAATGTTTTAAAAATATCCTATATTTTCCCCAGAGGAAGCACCCAAATTATTTACCAATATATTCTCCCTGCCTGGTTTGGCGGATTAGAAATAAACAGGGAATTTGAGCATTCTCTGGACGTAGTTGGAGTTTTTACACCAATTGAGCGATTGCAAATCAAGTCCGACCAGCTGAGTTTTTCCGGTAAACAAAGTTTAAATGAGACAACTTTTCTGTCATGGAAAAGCAAAGCATCCGCATCAAACCAACTGAATTTCAAGATCAGCAATGTTCCAACAACATCTCTGCAGTATGCAGGTGTTTCAGTAATAATCCTGGTATTATTATTTAGCACAGTTGTCTTGTTTTACCGGCTACGCTTAACAAAGAAAAACGAAAATAAAGTGGCTCTTTAAAAAGTCACAAAAACCTGTCTTTCGTGATAAAACCGGATTGACAAATTTACACAACGCTTTCAACTAATATTAAGCTGACTTGAGACAAGACATGAATTTAGCCGGGGCTTCTACTTTTTCCTCTACAGAATGGAATAGTCTGCAGACGCGAAAATTAGTTCTGGCGCTGTTGATTTTAGTTCTGGTTTCTTTGCTTTTTTACAACTTTATGCTGGCTCCGGAGTTGAAGCTAAAACAGCAGTTGGCTACTAAGATTTTGCAGACAAATGCCAGTCTGATAAAAGTTAAAAGTGCAGGGACAAAATTTAAACAAGAAAACAGCTTTCAGTCGCTGCAGGACAGGGAAAGCGCTTTAAGCCAACTTCTGCCAGCTGAATGGCAGCGTGCCGAATTATTACGCTGGCTCACAAACACAATTCAGCAAAATGGACTGCAGCTTGAAGAACAGAGCTTTGAAGAAAACAGCGCGCAAACTTTGCTTCAAACACTGAAAATTAATTTAAAATTGAGCGGTGAATACGCAAACTTCCAGCGCTTTATGCAAGAGTTGAAAGACGGACCCCGACTGCTGCTGCTGGAAAAACTGCTGCTGGATAATCCTACTCCTGCTCAACATGAACCAGAACTGAGAATTGAGCTGGTCTTAGCAGTACACAAAAGTCTGCAAATTCCACTAAAAGAGAATAACTGATGAAAATTGGAGAGCCGAAATTGATACTGTTCCTGCTGTTCTTGTCTGTGTTTCTAACACTTAACAATGCAGCAAGTAGTTTGGCTGCTGCCTCCTCAAAAGTCGCACAGACTAATAATCCCTTTCGTAGTTTGCTGCCTGAAAATAATAAGTCTGTTTCTCTCACCCAGTCTCTTTCAAAATCTGTCCTGACAAAAAAACAAAATCCTGCCCGGACAAATAAGAAAGCAGCAACAAAGCTAACAGTTTCGAGCGCAGCAACTCAACTGCCTGAAATCAAGACTTCTACCAGAACAGACATTTCTTCACGAACTAAACAATTAACTGAAGCTCTGATACTGAAAGATATCCTGGAAACTTCAGAAGGCCGTTACGCTTTTATTGATGAAAANAAAGTAACTTATGTCGTCCAGGAAGGAGAGTGGCTGGAAAAAGTCTTCGTCAAAACNATCTATAATAATAGCGTGGAACTACAGGAAATTGATGGAGACACAACCATTATCTTAACTCTCCAACCATGAGCTTAAAGATTTTTANTGNNNNATCAATCATGAATAGTTTGCTTCACTGAGCAGTGAATTTATTAGAAAAACAACAGAACATCCATAATTAACAGCATGTACACCTACCACCCTGTAGTTGAAATTTTAGTAGAGCGTTTTGGCACGTCTCCGGAGTCATTGGAACCGCTGCATGAACAACTGCTGGCTTACCGTGAAAGTACGGAGGGTCTGAAAGAAGCGCTGCTGAAACACAATGTAACCAGTGAGAGCACATTCCAACAGGCAATGGCGTCCTATTTTGAATTGGAGTATCGGGAAAATTTTGATGATATTCCGGTGGTGCGTGAATATACGGAATTAATTCCGATACGATATGCCAAAAAAAATGTCTTCTTCCCCCTTAAAAAAGAGAGCAACACGCTGGAAGTTGCCATCACAAATCCGGAACTTTCNCANCCNCTGGATGATCTCGCCCGACATTTTAAGTGTCATATAGAACCNGTTCTTTCACACAAGAAAGGCTGTGCTGGATCTGATCAACCGTGCATATGATGAATCTTCCGCCTCTACTGAAGAAGCAGTGGATCAGCTTGATTCCGATGAAACTTATGAAAACATTCTCGCAGTAGAAGAACCGGAAGATTTACTTGACGCAACTGATGAAGAACCCATTAAGCGCTTAGTCAACAGCCTCCTCTGGCAAGCAGCTAAAGAAGAAGCGAGCGATGTGCACATCGATCCTACAACACGAGATACAATTGTACGTTACAGAATTGACGGTATTCTTCAGCAAGCTACAGTTTTTCCACATCAGGTTCATGTAACTGTTGTTAACCGGATCAAAGTCATGTCCCGCTTGGACATTGCCCAGAAAGGTATCCCGCAGGACGGTCGTTCGATGGTACTGATTGCAGGCAGGAAAATTGACATCCGGGTTTCAACAATACCTACTATTCAGGGTGAAAAAATTGTGATGCGTATGTTGTATCAAGACGAAAAATTGATGCAGCTGAGTCAACTTGGTTTAGCAAAATACATTTCAAAACCCTACTCTAAAATGGTGCAGAGCAGTGGCGGTATTATCCTTGTTACTGGACCTACAGGAAGCGGAAAAACAACGACCCTTTATGCCTCTCTTGCTGAAATCGACAATGAGGCCCGCAATATAATTACCATTGAAGATCCAGTTGAATACAAACTTTCCGGTTACAGCCAGATCGAAGTTAAGCCTAAACTCGGTTTGACATTCGCCAATGCTCTGCGTTCAGTTTTGCGACAGGATCCTGATGTTATTATGGTAGGAGAAATGCGTGACAAAGAAACCGCTCAGATCGCCATTCAATCCGCTTTGACCGGACACCTGGTTTTCAGTACTGTTCATACCAACAACGCGCCGGCCACCATCACCCGTCTCATTGATATGGGTATTGAACCTTTCCTCGTTTCCTCAACAATCATCGGCGTGCTTGCACAGCGGCTGGTGCGTCGTATCTGTCCGGATTGCCGTAAAAGCTACAAACCTCATCCGGAACAACTGCGGGAGTTAGGTATAAAAGCAGAAAGTTTTAGAAAAATCGGCAGAAGTTTCTATCGTGGCGCAGGCTGCAAAAAGTGCAGGAATACCGGTTACCGCGGACGCTTAGGAATTCACGAACTGCTGGAAATGAGTGAAGGCGTCAAAAATNCTATNCTCGAAAGCAGTGATTCNGACTCNATAAGAAGACAGGCTTTGAAAGAAAAAATGATTACTNTGCGGCGTGATGGAGTAAACAAAATTCTGCACGGTTTGACTACTGCAGAAGAAATCCTGTCGATTACTACTGATTGAAAATGTGCTTATTTTCCAGCTGAATTGAACTTTTTGAAATTAAACTTTGCATACATTTTCAAAAATAATATAAAAAAACACTTGCACTATTATCTAAAAAAAGTAAAGTGTGCTTGGCAAGAGTTGAATTCGCTTTTGCGGAAGAGCATCCAGTCAAAGATTATAGTTTGTCTGAGTTCTTTGATATTTCGCCTGTTTCAGGCATGTCGCAGAGTTGCTGCAATTTACCACTTAGCTGGAACGCAGTCGGCTCTGTTTTTTTATTCCTCAAGCATATGGAGAACCATGAGTAATACTAAATCGTTTATTTCTGTGCTGTTACTGACAAGCTTATCAGTCTTTGGAGCAACTTCTGCTTTTGCAGCCAGTTGTCCAATTAAGATCGGCGGACTGGCACCACTATCAGCACCTGGAACGGTAGTCGGTGGAGAAGCAATGCGTGATGCTATGCTGATCGCACAAGATGACATCAATGCCCGCGGCGGAGTTTTAGGATGTGATGTGAAAGTAGTTATTGCTGACACAGAAGGTCTGCCGGAAAAAGCAGCAGCGATGATGCAGAAGTTAATAACTCAGGACGGAGTAGTCGCAGTTGGCGGCGGATATCACAGCTCAGTCGGTGTTGCTGGAAAAGATGTAGCAAATGCCCG
>JGI26256J51712_1001140_pt1 | contig 10276 bp, 10 predicted proteins | sample SaaInlV_150m_DNA_FD_51712 | JGI IMG/M metagenome (IMG submission 51712) | reverse complement strand
GAAGAAATTCCTAAAAAGAAAAATGGATTAGTAGCATTTCTTAAAAAAAGAGCACCGTTTTATCTTGCAGCCATTGCATTAATCATAATATCTGCACAAGGGATTCTATCAGAGAAGAATTTGGAAAGTAGTTTACCAGAGTTTTCTGCTGAAGAACAACAGGTAGTAGATATTTTGATGAAATATGATGGGGGTAATGGAGGTTATACTATGATGGATGCAATTAGTAATCAAATTGAAGAAGTATATCCAGATGAAAAAATCTTTGATCATAGAAAAACAGTTGTAGAGTTGAGTATTTCTAATGTAGATTTGGACAAATATAGTTTAGTTTTGAATTTTAAATCTCATAAGGGTGAAATAGATTTTAATTGGAATGTGAATACTGAGACTGGAAAAATTACATCAGATAATTCTAAATCAAAGCATCTAATTGATGTAGTTGACTTTTATGATTAAATTTTGAGGCTAGAATCTTAAAGTGTAACTAAATCTTTGGTAAATTTATGCATTACAAATGGTTTGTCTTTAACAATTAACGAATCTTCTATTCTAATTCCAAATTTATTTTCAATATAGATGCCAGGTTCAACTGTGATTGTCATATTTTCTTTTAGCTTAGTATCACTTCTGTAAGAAATAGTTGGTAGTTCATGAACTTCCAATCCAATACCATGACCAGTTGAATGAATAAAGTATTTACCATAATTTTTTTCTTCAATGTATTTTCTACATGCATTATCTACATCTTTACAATCTACATTTGGTTTCACAGACTTTAATCCTAACCTTTGTGATTCTTTAACAATTTCATAAGCTTCATTAGCTTGTGATGAAATTTTTCCTAATGCAAATGTCCTTGTTGCATCAGAAACATATCCTTTGTATCTTAATGTAAGATCAGTAACAACAAGATCTCCTTTTTTGAATTTCCTTTGAGAAACTTGAGCATGAGGCAAGGCACCATTTGGACCACCAGCAATTATGAGAGGATTAAGTGTGGATTTGTATCCAGTATCAAACATTTCTTGTTCTAATGCATATTTCATCAAAATTGTTTGTAAATCGGATTCTTTTTGCCCAACTTTCATCTTTTTTGAGCAAACATCAAACATTTCATCAATAATTTTGGATGCTTTTTTTAGAATTTTAATTTCTTTTTCATCTTTGACAATTCTAGAATTGTAAAATGGTTCTGTAGTTGATATTATTTTAGGAATGGATTTTTTTAGAGNTATCATTACTGANTAATTTTGACAATCAGTACATACCTGATTTTTTTTAATTTTTTTAATTAACGATGAAATTAATCCAGAACCNCGTTCNGCAGTANTTACAGTGCAATCTTGAGATTCATCTTTTGCCCTTCCTACTTCAAGTTCTGGAGCGATNATGGTAGTTTTCCCATTTTTCTCTAGTAATCCTATTGCTTCACCCCAAAATCCAGTCATGTAAAACAAATTTTCAGGNTCAAAGGTGACTANAGTATCNCAATCAATTTTTTGAGCATATTTCAAAAGATTCTTTCTGCGCTGTTTCACATAAGAAAATCTCCGTTTCTCAATTTATGTATGATGTAAAGTTTGTATATGGAAAATTGGGTCAGATCGCAATGGCTGAAGAAAAGAAGAAAGTAGTCGCATTACTATCGGGTGGATTAGATAGTCAGCTTGCAGTTAGAATGATGCAAGAACAAGGCTTTGATGTGTCAGCTGTTGCAATTAAAACTCCATTTTGTGATTTTGATTGTGGGAGAGGATGTGGTTTTGAAATTAGAGAAAGGGCAGATGATCTTAATGTGAATTTAAAAACAGTTTATCTTGGTGATGAATACATTGAGATGTTAAAACATCCAAAGCATGGAATTGGTGCTGGATTTAATCCCTGTGTTGATTGTAGAACAATGATGTTTGATGCAGCAAAAAAACACATGGAAGAAATTGGTGCAGAATTTATTATTTCAGGTGAAGTATTNGGACAACGTCCAATGAGTCAACATGCACCATCATTACATATTATTGAAAATGAATCTAATTTAAAAGGAAAAATTGTTAGGCCATTATCTGCTGGATTATTACCACCATCNGATGCTGAAAAAGATGGTTTNATCAAAAGAGAGAATCTTGGAATGATTAGAGGNAGACAAAGAAAAATTCAAATAAAAATGGCTAAAGAATACGGAATTGAAAATCCACCAAATGCTGGTGGTGGTTGTCTATTAACAGAACCACAATTTGGAATTAAAGCTAAAGATTTGTTTGATCATATAGAAACTCCAACAATTAATGAAATTGATTTGTTGAAAATTGGAAGACACTTTAGATTAGATGAAGAAACAAAATTCGTTGTTGGAAGAAATAAAGATGAAAATGAAATGATAAAAGCTATTGCACTACCAGGTGATATTTTACTTGAAGCTAGAGATGTTGTTGGACCAGTTTCAATCTTACGTGGTAAGAATGCAAAAGATCATGTAAAATTTGCGTCATCTATTACACTCAGATATTCTGATGCTCCAAAAGAACAACAAGGTATTGTTACAGTAAAGAAAGATGATTTATCTGAAGAAATTAGTGCTCAAAGAGCAGAAGAAGAGTCCTACATTAAATTTAGAATGTAGGCGTGAAATTTTAAAAAAATAGATTAAAAATAAAGAAGAGTTTTTGAAGGAGTAAATTTTATTTTCAATAAGGATGCAAAAACAAGAAAACCCTACATATCTGAAAGCTATAACAATCAGAGATATCAGTGATGTTCATTCTATTCAAGAAGATATCAAAAAAGATATGATTTTAATTTTAAGAGTTACACCGTTNGCACAAAAAGATGTAGAACAACTTCGTAAAGTAGTTGAAGAATTGTATTCTATTGCAAAAAGTGCTGGTGCAGATATTGCAAGATTAGGTGAAGAACGAATTATTGTTGCTCCGTCCAGTATAAAGATCTGGAAACCAGAATACGATCTAAAATAATTTTATTGCTTCTTGAACTTGTGGAAAATGTGCAGGTACTTTATACATTCTACCAATATTCATTGCAAGATTTTTTGATTTTGAACGTTCACCGTGATTAACTAGTACTCTACGAAGTTTTGGTCTCAATCTTTGCACAAATGACATTAATTGATTATAATCACTATGTCCACTAAAACCGTCTAATTTTTCAACACTGCAATTAATTGTAACAACTTCAACTTTACCCTCCCTTCCTAACATAGTTGCTTGTTTAGAACCATCAAGTACTCTTCTTCCAAGAGTTCCATTAACTTGATATGATACAAACAAAACTTTGTTCTTTTTATCAGGTGCAATATTTTTGAAGTATTCTAAAACAGGTCCACCTTCAAGCATTCCAGATGTTGCCAAAATAATACATGGTGAGTCTTCTCTCATCGGTTCTTCTCTTGCATCTGCATGTTCAATATTTGTAAAGTATTCAGAATCAAATGGATTATCATCAGTTTCTAAGATCTTTTGTTTGAGTTCTCTTGCAAGATATTCAGGATATGATTCATGTATGGCTGATGCTTCTGAAATCATTCCTTCAGTAAAGACAGGTGCTTCAACCATTTCTCCTGATTTCATATAGTGATCAATTACCATCATGATTTCTTGTGCACGACCAACAGCAGGAATAGGTATCAAAACTTTTCCTCCATCTGCCAAAGTGTTGTTTACTGCATTTATGAAAGCAGATTCTACTTCTTGTCTAGTTGGTTGAATATCTTCTTTAAGACCATAGGTACTTTCTATTAGTAATGTTTCTACTCTTGGAAAATTCCAACTTGCAGCTTCAAACAAAATACTTTTTCCAAATTTGATATCACCTGAATAAACAAAATTATGATCACCATTTCCAATATGAAAATGACATAAAGCTGAACCTAATATGTGACCAGCATTTGCAAGAACCAATTTAATGTCAGGAGAAATATCAGTAACGGTTCCATATGGTAAAGTAATTGTTTGTCTCATGATTTGTTTTACATCTCGCTCAGAATAAATTGGAGTTCTTCCTTGTGCTGCAGCTACTTTAATCGCATCTAATTGAATTAAGTTCATCATTGGAAGTGTTGGTTCAGTACAGTAGATTGGGCCTTTGTATCCATATTTAGCCAAAGTAGGTAAAAATCCAGTATGATCCAAATGTGCATGTCCAATAACTATTGCATCAAGATCATCTAATGTAATATCCAAAGAATCTAATCTTGGAAAAGCNTCCATTGGNGAACGTGCACCTGGATTAATTCCACAATCAATTAAGATNTTACTTTCAGGAGTNGATAATAACATGGAAGATCTTCCAACTTGTCCAAATCCACCAAGTGTATGAAGAGAAACTTCAGTTCTTTGAGATAATCTAGGTCTAAAAATTTCATCACCAACTTGTTTGAGTTGTTTACTTCTTTCAGAAGAAGCTTGTTTTAGAGTTGCATTGATTGTTTGGATTGTACGTGATGGTATAGTTGTGGCTTTTCTGATACGTAATCTCCAACCTATTTTTTCAGTTACTTCAGCATGATTGAATTCTTTTGCATTTCTTTGTAATAACCAAGGTCTTTTTGCTTCAACTGAGACTTCACCAGTAGTTGTATCAAAAATAGTTCCTTGTAAATTCGCTTCTTTTGGAACACATTCTGCAAGAATTTTTCTGACTTCAGCTTCTGGTTTTCTAATTGATTCATCTGTTCTGATAACAATTCTTTTTTTAATTATATTGACAAGATTTGATATTGTTTCATTATGTTCCAACAAAAAACGTGGTGCGTTTGTATAAAGTGCAATTCGTGGTCCTTCATATTCTATTTTTGTAATACTAGCTTCTTTGGGTATACTTTGCAGTATGGTGGCCATTATATTTTGGCTACTAGGAGGTAATTCTTTTTGAGGTTGTTTACGTTGCATTAAATCACTAAAGTTCGATAACTGCTTTCTTTTGTTCATCAGTCAAAAGACGGAATCCATCTTTATCCATTATTGCGATGTTAATTCCATCGCCAGTTCCAATGTTTCTAACTATTGCTGCTTTTACAGCTCGTAAAGCTATTTTTTTTGCTTCTTCAACTGTAAGATCATTTCTATATTCTTCTTCAAGTAAACCATAGGCTACTGGTGAACCACTACCAGTTGTAACATATGATTTTTCTTCTACTGAACCAAACATATCAACATTAAACAATGAAGGACCATTTGCNTCATATCCTCCAAGTAAGATATCAGCCATAAACGGATAACCTCGATTTTGATGGAATATCAATGAACAAAGNCTTGCAAGNGANTGAATNGAAATTGAATCTTGTTTTTCTACTCTATGAAGATTTGAGTGATANCGTAAAATATCAACAATATTTTGTGCGTCTGCAACACCGCCAGCNAAAGTTAATCCAGCATGTAAGTCAATTTGTTGGATTTTCATGGTATTGTTATTTGCGATGAAATAGCCAGCACTAGCCCTCATATCAGCACATAATACAACACCGTCGCTAGCCTTGATACCTACAGTGGTAGTCCCGTGCAGAATTTTTTCTTCAACGTTGTTTGACATAAAATATACCTATTAAGATAAAGTAAATGCCATCTCACCCTTTTAAATAACTTTTTGATCCTTTGAAATCATAAATAATGACAAAAAATCAAGATCGCATGCACTCACATACAATGGAATTACCCAGGCTCATCAAAATTGGTGAGAAAAATATTGGTGATTTTGGAACTTTTTTGAATTTATTAAATAAGCCAAAAAAGGTTTCTCTAATTTCTGGAGTAAATGTTCAAAAAGTTCTAAAAAAGAAGATTGAAAAATCATTAAAATTAAAAAAAATTAAGTTTGTTTGGCATACATCAAAAGATAATCAAATGGAATCATTAAAACAGATAGAAAAAGATGTTAAAAAAGACAATTCTGATTTAATTGTAGGAATTGGTGGAGGACGTTCTGTAGATACAGCAAAATTGATTTCATATAATTTGGATAAGCCATTTGTAAGTTTGCCAACTGCTGCTTCTCACGATGGAATGGCAAGTCCATTTGTTTCTGTAAAAAGTGATAAACCTCATTCGATTGTGGCATCTGCACCTATGGGCGTTTTTGTAGATATTGATGTAATCAAAAAAGCACCATCAAAGCTACTAGCTAGTGGATGTGGAGATTTAATTGCTAACATAATTGCAGTGAAAGATTGGCAATTAGGTCATAAAAAGAAAAAGGAGTATTATGGAAGATATGCAGCAGATTTAGCCTTAATGAGTGCAAAGATAGTCATGGAAAATTCTTCTAGTTTTGCAAAAAAAGGATTGGATGCAAGAGTAATTGTAGAAGGATTGATCAGTGCAGGAGTAGCATCATGTATTGCAGGTAGCAGTAGACCATGTTCAGGTGCAGAACATCTTTTTTCACATGCTCTTGATAAAATAGCCCCAGGTGTTGGTCTACATGGAGAAAAATGTGGAATAGGTTCCATAATGATGGCAAAGTTACAAGGACAGGATTGGAAACAAATTGTGAAAACATTGAAAGATGTTGGAGCTCCAACAACTGCAAAACAAATTGGATTAAAGTCAGATGTAATAATTAAAGCTCTAACTATTGCACAAGAATTAAGACCAGAAAGGTATACAATTTTGAAAGAAATTAAAATGACTGAGAAAAGAGCATTAAATCTTGCAAAGAGTACTAAAGTAATCTAAGCAGTTTTTTGTTCAGGAGTTTTTTGTTTTGTTTCAGGTTTCTTTTCTTGAGTTTGTTTATTGACGTGTGTTTCAACAAAACTAACTTTTCCTAAAGTTGAAACAAATTTGAAAATATCTAACTGAATAAAGTGTTTCATGATTTGTAAACCATCTGCACGTAAAATTTCTTCAGGAATATTAACACTAACTTCTTTATCTTTCAAATCAAATGAGATTTTTGTATCTTCTACAGGAAGTCTATTTTTGAGAATTCCATCAACTTTGTCATTTGGAGAATCAAGTGATTTGAGTACATTTACATCAAACAGAATTGTTTTTCCAGCATATCTATGATTATAATCAATTTGGACTCTACCTGAACCAATATAGCGAATAATTCCTCGTTTATTATCAACTTCAATTGTATCACCAATTGAAACTTTTTCTGCATCTTCACCTAGTTTTCTAAGTGGAACCATTCTAACTTTACCAGAATCTCTTTCACCAAATCCTTTGTCTGGTGTAACTTCTACTGTTAGTTTATCACCTACAGATGTTTTTGCAAGTGCTTCATCCAATCCTTTGAGAACAGGATAAGATACTTCTCCAATAGAAACTAGTTTTGGTTGATATTTGACATTTTGTTCATGAATAGAATATTTTTTTGCATCTTCTTCAATAGTAGTATCAAAAACATCTTCACTATCTTTTACCTTTGCAGTATAATCTACTAAGATTAGTGAACCTTTATCAAAAGTCAATGTGATCGGTTTCGAATTTCCTTATATTAAGTTAACAGGATTTAGAGATCTTTTAGTTTTTCTTCTGCAGTTTTGAGTCCTGCTTGAGCATCTACATCATATCCCATCATTACTAATGTTGATGAGATTGCAGAAATAGTTCTCATTACATGATATGGACTAACTTCTCCCATACATCCAACTCTGAATACTTTACCTTTAAGATCACCAAATCCACCTGCGACTAAAACTTTGAATTTGTCAGCAAGTGTACTTCTGAAAGTTTTGTCTTGTAATCCTTCCAAATAATTTAGTGCGACAATTGAGATTGAACGATCTTCTTCTTTTGCAAATGGAGAAAGACCCATTGCACTTAGACCAGAGTATAATGCATCTGAACAAACTTTATGGCGTTTAAAGACATTTTGTAATCCTTCTTCTAAGATCATGGATAATGCTTCTCTGTATGCATAAAGTAATGGAAGTGCAGGTGTGAAAGGAGTATGTTTTTCTCCATCATAAAATTTGAAATATCTTGCTAAATTGAAATACATTGTAGGTGGTGGGTTTTCAATCATGTATTTTTTGGCTTTGGCACTAACAGATAATGGTGAAATTCCTGGAGGTGCAGCTATTGCTTTTTGTGCACCAGTCATACATACATCAATATTCCATTTATCAACTGGAAGTGGAGCACCGCCAAGTAATGAAACTGAATCTACTACATAGAATGCATCATTTCTTGAAGTTAAATCAGATACTTTATCAAGATAATTTACCATTGTTCCTGTTGAAGTTTCATTGTGAACAACATAGAATGCTTTAACATCTTTGTTATTATCAAATGCTTCTTTTACTTGATCAAAAGTTGCATTTTCTCCAGGTGGAGTTTGAAGTTTTACAACATTACCTCCTTGACCTTCAATTAATTCTGATAATCGTCTACTAAATTCTCCATTTACAGGAATGATAATTTTATCACCTTTTTTAACTAAATTTACAACACTTGCTTCAACTGCACCAGTTCCAGATGCAGATAATGCTACAATATCATTTTGTGTTTGGAATACTTGTTGGGTTTTATCAACAACATCAGTGTATAGTTCTACAAAATCNTCACTTCTATGATTAATGATTGGTGCAAGCATTGCTCTCATTACCCTATTAGGTACATTTGTTGGGCCAGGAAGCATTGAAAGATATTCCATGTTATCTACCTGTCAATGCGTTATGGGGTTTATTTATAATTAGAGATTTTTCAAATATTCCTTNGCACTAGTTTTNTCTAAAAAATTTTTGGTNCCTTTAGGAACAAGATCATCCCATTTTTGATCGCTAATAATTAAATCNCGAATATTAGTACCAGATAATCTATCTCTNTTCAAAAAGGGAATTGNAATAACTTGAATATCTCTTTTTGAATATAGATGATTAGTTAATTCATCATTTGAAAAAATTATATCAAAATTTGGAACAATAGTATCTATTTTTTCAATCCATTTGATATGATTATCCAGATCTGGAATAAAATAAATCGAAATTTTTTCTTTCATTGAATCATCAATCGAAGACAAAATCATTTCTTTTCTTTGTTCAGCTGAAAAAGGATTGTTTTTTTGTGGTGATAAATTTGAGCTTCCTAAACCTACCCATAATTTATCTACTTTTGATAAAGCAAATCGTAAGGCTTCAAGATGGCCCAGATGAAATGGTTGAAATCGTCCAATTAACAATCCATTCATACAAGAACATAGAAAATTTCTTTTTAAAAAACTATCATAAAGAGTTCTAATTTTGTAAAATTATGGATTTTTTAAAAATTAATGGTGAACATGGAGAAGGAGGTGGACAAATTATTCGTACAGCAATTACTCTTTCATGTATTACAAAAAAACCAATTCACATTGAAAATATTAGAAAAAATAGAAAAGTTGCAGGATTAAGACCACAACATCTTACAGCAATTAAAATTCTCCAAAAAATTGTAAATGCTGAGGTCATAGGTGCAGAAATTGGATCTACTGAATTAAAATTTATTCCAAAGAATATTGAAAGTTTACAATTAGTTGAAGATGTAGGTACTGCTGGAAGTATTTCTTTAATTTTACAAGTGTTAATACCAGTAATTGCAGCTTCTCAAAAAAAACTTGATCTAAAAATAAAAGGTGGAACAGATGTACTTTGGAGTCCATCGTTTGATTATACTCAACATGTCTTAAGAGAAGGATTTAGCAGGATGGGAATAGAGTTTTCACTTGAATTATGTAAACGAGGATATTATCCTAAAGGAGGAGGGGAAATTGATTTACATGTTAAGTCATCAAAAATAAGATCAATAATACTTACAAAGAAAAAAACAAAGACAATAAAAATAATTTGTACATTTTCAAAACTTTTGAAAGAGGATATTGAAAATGAAGTTGAAAAGATTAAAGAAAAATTAATAGAAAAAGATTTCATAGTAAATACAGAAATTAAAAATCAAGATGCAATAGATTCTGGTGCATCTTTGTTAATTTTTAGTATTGATGAAAATTCAATTAATGGTATTGATGGGTTATATGATAAAAAAATGAAAAAATTTAGTGTTGATTTGAACAAGTTCTACAAAAATTCACTTGGTGTAGATGAAAATTTAGTAGATATGCTTGTACCAGTTGCAAGTTTAGGTCCAGAAAAAACAATTTTTCATATCAAAAGTATATCAAAGCATCTAGAAACGAATTTGTTTGTGACATCAAAAATTACTGGTTGTAAATACGGAATTGGGAAAATAAATGATGGATTTGAAGTAATTATTGAAGGTGTTTCATACTCCAGCATCAAGTAATGCTGCAAAAAATAGAATTGCAATTGATAAACTACCGT
>JGI26256J51712_1001135_pt1 | contig 10312 bp, 9 predicted proteins | sample SaaInlV_150m_DNA_FD_51712 | JGI IMG/M metagenome (IMG submission 51712) | reverse complement strand
CTCCAGCGGCAGAGGCTCCTAAAGAGGAACAAAAATAATTTTAAAGATTATTTATGTGGCAAGCTCAAGTGTTTACACTTTATCCAGAAGTTTTTCCTGGGCCTTTATCAAAAGGCCTATATGGAAAAGCTTTGTCTAAAAAATTATGGGATTTAAATATTATAAACATTAGAGATGCGGCTGAAGATAAACATAAAACAGTTGATGACACTCCGTATGGCGGAGGCTCTGGAATGCTTTTAAAAGCAGATGTCCTAGCAAAATCTTTAGATCAAAATAAAATTGAAGGTGAGAGAATAATTTACTTATCACCTAGAGGTAAAAAATTTGATCAAAATTGTGCTCAAAAATTGTCAAATGAGAAATCTGTATCATTTATCTGTGGGCATTTTGAAGGAGTTGATGAAAGAGTGCTATCTACTAGAAATATAGAGGAAATAAGTATTGGAGATTATATTTTATCAGGAGGTGAAACAGCAGCATTTGTTATGATTGATAGCATATTAAGACTTTTGCCTGGTGTTTTAGGTAATGAAAATTCTAAAGCAGATGAAAGTTTTGAAAATGGGTTATTAGAGTATCCACAGTACACAAAACCTCAAATTTGGGAGGAAAAGGCTGTTCCGGAGGTCTTATTATCTGGTGATCACAGTAAAATTAAAGACTGGCGTTTATCTCAATCTGAGGCTATAACACGCGACCGAAGACCAGATTTATGGCAAAAATATAAGAAAAATTAATTTGATAAATATTGATATGAAAACAATCGAAGAAATAAACCAACATAACGTTAAAAATTTCTTTTGGAGAAGGTGTTGAAAGAACATTCCCATTATATGGAACGCTAATAGATTCAATAAAAGTAATAAGATCAGGAAAAGTCAGAAGAGCTAAATTATATTATCTAAGAGACAGAACAGGTAAATCAGCAAGAATTGCAGAAAAGATAAGAAAAAAAATTGGAATCGATGTTGATGTGAAGCCAGAAACTGTAACAGAAGAAAATTTAGCACCAGCAGCAGAAGTTCCTAAAGAAGAAACTCCAGCGACTGAAGCTGTTAAAGAAGAACAAAAATCAGAAAGCCCTTCAGAAAAAAAATAATTTTTTTTTCAATGTCCACTACTCTTTACGATAAAATTTGGAAAGATCACTTAGTTGATCAACAAGAGGATGGTACTGCATTACTTTTTGTTGATAGACATTTAGTTCATGAAGTAACTAGCCCACAAGCTTTTGAAGGCTTGAGAAATTCAAATAGAAAAGTTAGACATCCTAATTTAACTTTAGCTGTAGCTGATCATAATGTACCAACAACAGATAGAACTAAGGGAATAGCTGATGTAGATTCAAAAATACAAGTTGATACTTTGGAAGCTAATTGTAAAGAATTTGGTATTCAACTTTTTGGAATGGACGACAAAAGACAAGGTATCGTTCATATCATTGGGCCTGAGCAAGGTTTTACTCAACCTGGAACAGTAATTGTATGTGGTGATAGTCACACAGCAACTCATGGTGCTTTTGGTTCGTTAGCATTTGGTATTGGTACGTCAGAGGTTGAGCATGTGTTAGCGACACAAACATTAGTNCAAAAAAAAGCAAAAAATTTTAGAATTAATGTTAATGGCCAACTTCCTTTAGGAGTTACATCTAAAGATGTGATACTTCAAATTATTGGAAAAATTGGAACAGCTGGAGGAACAGGCTCAGTTATAGAATACGCAGGTGATTTAATTAGATCCTTAAGTGTTGAACAACGAATGACCATTTGCAATATGACAATTGAAGGTGGAGCAAGAGCTGGATTAATAACACCAGATGAAAAAATATTTAATTATTTAAAAGNAAAACCNATGTCTCCTAAAGGNGATAATTGGGAAAAAGCTTTAAATTATTGGAATGGTCTTAAAACTGATGNTGANGCAAGTTTTGATCAAGAGCTTAATTTGAATGCTGGTGAAATTTTACCGATGATAACTTGGGGAACATCTCCACAAGATGTAATTACAATAGANGGCAAGGTGCCAAATCCACAAAGTGAAAATGATGAAGACAAAAAAAATTCAATAGAAAGATCTTTAAAATATATGGGNTTAAAACCAGATATGGCGGCAAAAGATATCAAGATAGATAAAGTGTTTATTGGAAGCTGCACTAACGGAAGAATAGAGGATTTAAGAGAGGCTGCTAAAATTTTAAAAGATAAGAAAATTTCATCACATGTTGATGCAATGGTTGTTCCAGGATCTGGTTTGGTAAAAGAACAAGCTGAACAAGAGGGGTTNGANAAAATATTTGTTAATTCTGGTTTTGAGTGGAGAGAACCTGGTTGTTCAATGTGTTTNGCTATGAATGCAGATAAATTAAAACCTGAAGAAAGATGTGCATCTACTTCAAATAGAAATTTTGAAGGAAGACAGGGAAGAGGTGGAAGAACTCACCTAGTAAGTCCTGGAATGGCTGCTGCTGCTGCAATATCTGGAAATCTAGATGATGTTAGAAAGTATCAAAACTAAATGCAAAAATTTAATAAATTAAAAAGTATTCCAGCTTATCTACCAATAGTTAATATTGATACAGATATGATTATTCCAAAACAATTTTTGAAAACTATTAAAAGAACAGGACTTGGAAAAAATTTATTTTTTGAAATGAGATATGATGATCAAGGTAAAGAGGTTAATGATTTTGCATTAAATCAAAGTCCTTTTAATAACTCAAAGATTTTAATTGCTGGTAAAAATTTTGGATGCGGATCATCAAGAGAGCACGCACCTTGGGCATTATTAGATTTTGGAATAACTTGTGTTATTAGTTCAAGCTATGCAGATATCTTTTATAGTAATTGTTTTAAGAATGGAATTTTACCAATAATTCTTGAAGAAGATAAAATTAAAGAACTATCAGAATATGCAAATAGAAAAGAAGAAATCTCTGTCGATTTAAATGAAGAAAAAATTGTATATGGAAATAGTGAAATAAAATTCCAAATTGATCCATTTAAGAAAAAGTGTTTGCTTGAAGGATTAGATGATATAGCTCTGTCCTTGAAAAAATCAGATAAAATTGAAAATTTTGAAAAAAATATAAAAAATATAAAACCATGGATTTTTAATGATTAAAGTAAAAAAAAGAAAAATACTTTTATTACCTGGTGATGGTATTGGCCCCGAGGTAATTGGTGAAGTTAAAAAAATTATTAAATGGTTTAATGACAAAAAATCATTAGATTTTGAGATAGATGAAGATCTTGCTGGTGGATGTTCATATGATAAGCACGGAACTCCAATTACTGATGAAGTATTTTATAAAGCCCTAGAAAGTGAAGTTGTTATGTTAGGAGCTGTTGGTGGACCTAAATGGGATGATTTAGATTTTTCAAAGAAACCTGAAAGAGCATTATTGAAATTAAGAAAAGAATTAAAGTTATTTGCAAACTTAAGACCTGCAATCTGTTTTGAACAATTGGTGGATGCTTCTACGCTTAAGCCAGAAATAGTATCAGGATTGGATATAATGATAGTTAGAGAATTAACAGGTGGAATTTACTTTGGCGAACCAAGAGGAATTAAACCAATAGAAAATGGCGAAAGAAAAGGCATTAATACTCATACGTATACTACTAGTGAAATAACTAGAGTAGCTAGAGTGGCTTTTGATTTAGCTAAAAAAAGATCAAATAAAGTTACATCTTGTGAAAAATCTAATGTGATGGAAGCTGGACAGCTATGGAAAGAGGAAGTTCAAGAATTACATGATAAAGAATATAAAGATGTCGAATTAAGTCATATGTTAGCTGACAATTGTGCGATGCAACTTTTAAGAAATCCCAAACAGTTCGATGTGATAGTTACTGACAATTTATTTGGGGATATGCTTTCAGATCAAGCTTCCATGTTAACAGGATCTTTAGGTCTTCTTCCATCTGCTTCTCTTGGAGCTAAGAATAAAGATGGTGAAATGAGAGCGATGTATGAGCCAATTCATGGTTCTGCTCCAGATATTGCAGGCAAGGGAGTCGCAAATCCAATTGCATCAATATTAAGTTTTGCAATGGCCCTTAGATATTCATTAGATCTAGATAACGAAGCTGATGCGTTAGAAAAAGCAGTACAAGAAGTATTAAATGATGGCTTAAGAACTAAAGACATCCTGTCTGACGGAATGAAAGAAACATCAACATCATCAATGGGTGATGCGATAATTTCAAAATTGCAATAATTCTAGAATTATTCTAAGGTTTTAAAATGCCAAGTTATATTGCGCCAGTTGAGGACATGTTATTTCTCTTTGAAAAATTAAGAGACAACAAGAACTACAATGAATTAGAAAAATACAATGAAGTTAGTCCAGATTTAGTTAAAGATATTTTAGAAGAGGCTGCAAAAATAAATCAAAATTTGATTTTACCATTAGCAAAGTCAGGAGATGAAAATCCAGCAGTTTTAGAAAACGGAGTGGTCAGAACACCCCCGGGCTATAAAGAAGCTTACCAAAAATATATTGAAGATGGTTGGACATCATTATCTTGTGACCCTAAATATGGTGGCCAAGGAATGCCAAAAACAGTTAGCGCTTTNTTTGATGAAATGCTCTCTTCAGCAAGCTTATCATTTAAATTATATAGTGAATTAAGCATTGGTGCTTACAATTGTATTAGTCATCATGCACCAGATGAAATTAAAGAAAAATATCTACCAAAGATAGTCGAGGGAAAATGGAGTGGCACAATGTGTTTAACAGAACCTGTCTGTGGAACAGATTTAGGTTTATTAAAAACAAAAGCAGCCAAACAATCTGACAACACTTATAAAATTAGTGGTCAAAAAATTTTTATTACTTCTGGTGACCATGATTTAACAGAAAATATAATTCATTTGGTTTTAGCTAGATCAACAGATTCTCCCACAGGCACCAAGGGTATAAGTTTATTTTTGGTTCCCAAGTTTATTGTGAATGAAGATGGAACAGTTGGACAAAGAAATGGAGTATCTACAGGATCAATAGAAAGTAAAATGGGTATAAAAGGTTCAGCAACATGTGTTTTAAATTTTGATGAAGCAACTGGTTATTTGATAGGTACAAAAGATAAAGGTTTAAATGCAATGTTTACCATGATGAATCTAGAAAGAATAGTTGTTGGTATACAAGGTTTAGGTATTTCAGAAATAGCATATCAAAACTCACTTGCTTATGCCAAAGAGAGAAAACAAGGAAAAACTAATAATACTAAATCAGAGAATGGTGCTGATTTTATAATCGAGCATGCTGATATAAGAAGATCTTTGTTAAATATGAAATCAATAATCGAAGGCGAAAGAGCATTGTGTTTTTGGCTATCTCAACAAACAGAAGTAAGTCTTTATCATCCAGATGCCAAAATTAAACAAGAGGCTTCTGATTATGTTTCATTAATGACACCAGTTGTAAAATCATTGTTTACCGATTTAGCNATGGAAATCACTAGTGATGCAATGCAAATTCATGGAGGATATGGATATACAAAAGATCAAGGAATTGAACAATTATATAGAGATAACAGAATTACACCAATTTATGAGGGAACAAACTCAGTTCAGGCAGCTGATTTAGTATTTAGAAAACTATCCAATAAGAATGGAAATGTGGTTAATAAATTTTTAGAAATGATTAAAATTGAAAGTGAAAGCAAAAATGAAAAAGTAAAAAGCTTTTCTAAAGAATTGAATTATTATTTAGATATTTTATCAAAATTTACTGATTGGATTAATGACAAAAGTAAGACTGATAAAGATGATGTGAGTGCAGCTGCTAATGATTATTTAAAAACGCTTGGTTTTGTTTCTGTAGCATATTCATGGATAAAAATTCTTGAGGTTAGCTTTAGTGACTACGAGTCTAATAAAGATTTTTATAATGATAAGATTAATACAGCAAAATTTTATTTTGAAAAAGTATTACCAAGAGCAGAGTACCATTATAAATCTGCAATATCAGGAAGCTCAAATATAATGAATTTTAAATTTAACTAATTATGAGTAATTACGACAAAAATTTAGATAAAAATAAAGCAAACTATGTACCTCTTACTCCATTAACATTTTTAGAAAGAGCTAAAGATGTCTATCCTAATTATGAAGCGATAGTTTATGAAGATAGAAAGTATACTTGGAGTCAAGTCTACAAAAGATCTGTAAAATTTGCTAGTGCTTTATCAAAAATTGGAATTAGCAAAGGAGACACAGTTTCATTTTTAGCTTTCAATACTCCAGAAATTTTTGAGGCCCATTATTCAGTACCAATGACTGGTGGTGTATTAAATACAATTAACATCAGACTAGATGCAAACACTATTGCTTATATTTTAGATCATAGTGAAGCAAAAGTTTTAGTTGTAGATAGACAGCTTCACGCAGAAGTAAAAAAAGCATTAAAAATTTTAGATAAAAAAATTATTGTAATTGATATTAATGATAAACATGCAGATCAATCCAAGTTAGAAAAAATTGGTGATTTAGAATATGAAGATTTTTTAAATTNAGGTGATGAAAATTATGATTGGAAAATGCCAGAAGATGAATGGCAGGCAATATCATTAAGCTACACATCAGGTACAACAGGGAATCCAAAAGGTGTTGTTTACCATCATAGAGGGGCGTACTTAATGTCTACTGGGAGTACAGTAGCGTGGAATATGCCTAATAGGTTAAATTTTCTTACTATAGTTCCTATGTTTCACTGTAATGGCTGGTGTTATCCTTGGACAATTCCTATGTTAAATGGAAGAACTATTTGTCTAAGAAATATTGACGTTAAAAAAATTTTTGAATTAATTGATAAATATAACGTAACCCATTTTGGTGGAGCGCCAATTATATTGAATATGATCACTGGAGCGCCAGAAAGTGATCGAAAAAAGTTAAAAAGAAAAGTTTATGTTTTAACTGCAGGAGCTCCTCCACCCAGTATTATTTTTAAGAAGATGAAAAACCTAGGATTTGAAGTAATGCATGTTTATGGTTTAACGGAAACTTATGGTCATGTCACACAGTGTGCCTGGAATGATGAGTGGAATGAATTTGATGAAGAAAAGCAAAATGAAATTAAAGCCAGACAAGGTGTTAGGTATCCCAATCTTGAAGGCGCTACTATTATGGATCCTGAAACTATGAAGGAAGTACCAAGAGATGGAAAAACTATTGGTGAGATTATGTTAAGAGGAAATGTAGTGATGAAGGGTTATTTTAAAGATAAAGCGGCTACCGATAAAGCTATGGCTGGTGGCTGGTTTCACTCAGGAGATTTAGCAGTAATTCATCCTGATGGTTATGTAAAAATACAAGATAGATCTAAGGATATAATTATTTCAGGAGGTGAAAATATATCATCAATAGAAATAGAAAATACACTTTCAAAACATCCATCTGTATCAATAGCAGCAGTAGTTGCTAAACCTGATGAAAAATGGGGTGAAGTACCTTGTGCATTTATTGAAATGGTCCAAGACAAACCAGTTACAGAAAAAGAATTAATTGATTTTTGCAAAGAAACATTGGCTGGTTTTAAAGTTCCAAAAAAAGTTATTTTTTGTGAGTTACCAAAAACATCAACAGGCAAAATTCAAAAATTTGAGTTAAGAAAAAAATTCTAGGTAATTAATTGATATATCAGTTAGAAAATAAAAACTTTCATGCATCAGATGCAGGACAAGGTATTGATAGCAAAAAAGATACAATTATTTTTCTTCATGGCAGTGGTCTTTCACACATTGTTTGGTCTTTAGCTGAACAATTTTTTTCTAATAAAAATTTTAATGTTTTATCAATTGATTTACCTGGACACGGAAGTTCTGATGGNCCTTGTTTACAAACAATAGAAGATATTGCAGATTGGTTAGAAAAAGTATTTGTAAAATTAGAATTAGAGCAAGTCATTTTGGTTGGCCATTCTCAAGGATGTTTGGAGATGCTTGAATATTCTCATAAATACAAAAAAAGAATAAAAAAAATGGTTTTCATTAGTGGTTCTTATAAAATGCCAGTTAATCAGGATTTAATAGATTTAGCTTTAAATGCAGATACTGACGCTGTTAAATTAATGATGAAATGGGGTTATGAAGGGTTCAAAAAATTTATAGGAGGAAATCCTGTTGAAAAAATAATTCAATCTCCGTCTGACATCAGAGAAATATTAGCTGTTGATCTAATCGCCTGTAATAATTATGCAAATGGGTCTAATGCTGTAAAAACAATTGATTGTCCAACTTTATTAATTTTTGGTGCATCAGATAAAATGGTAAATTTAGAAGTTGGAAAAAAATTTGCAAATTTAATTAAAAATTCTACTACTCACATTATAGAGGGTTGTGGTCACATGATTATGATTGAAAAAGCATTTGAAATGAGAGAAAAAGTCTTAGAATTTTTACAAAAATGAAACAATATTCAATTGCAAAATCTAGAAGGCTTAGAAGTACTCCATATACNTCAAGAATAGAGAAACAAGGTGTAACTGCTTATACTGTTTACAATCATATGCTTTTACCTGCTGCATTTGGATCTTTAGAAGATTCATATACGCATTTAAAAAAAGATGTTCAAATTTGGGATGTAGCTGCTGAGAGACAAGTAGAAATCCAAGGAAAAGACTCTGCAAAACTTGTTCAGTTAATGACATGTAGAAATTTATCAAAATCAAAAATAGGAAGATGCTATTATTGCCCAATTATTGATGATGCTGGAAATTTAGTAAACGATCCAGTGGTCTTAAAATTAGCAGAAGATAAATGGTGGATATCAATTGCTGACTCAGATGTAATCTTTTTTGCAAAAGGTTTGGCGTCTGGATACAAACTGAATGTAAAAATTATTGAACCAGTAGTGGATATTATTGCTATTCAAGGGCCTAAATCTTTTAGTTTAATGGAAAAAATTTTTGGAAAACCAATTACAGAATTAAAATTTTTTGGTTTTGATTATTTTGATTTTGAAGGCACAAAACATTTAATTGCAAGATCTGGTTGGTCTAAGCAAGGAGGATACGAAGTGTATGTTCAAAATACAAAATCAGGACAAAAATTATATGATCATTTGTTTGAAGTTGGAAAAGAATTTAATGTTAAACCAGGCTGTCCAAATTTGATAGAAAGAATTGAAAGTGGTTTGCTTTCTTATGGTAATGATTTTGATAATAATGATAATCCTTTCGAGTGTGGCTTTGATCAGTATGTTTCTTTAGATAGTGAGATAAATTTTTTGGGTAAAGAAAAATTAAAAAAAATAAAATCAGAAGGTATTCAAAAAAAATTAATGGGTGTTAAGTTTGATATTAAAGAAATAAGTTTAGTAGACTCATTAAATTTAAAAGATGAAAAAAATAATATAATTGGTGAATTAAGGTCAGCATGTTATTCTCCACATTTTAAAAAAGTTATTGGAATTGCAATGTTAAAAAAGCCTTATTGGGAAGCTTCAAAAACTGTTAAAGTTGAGATAAACGGTAACATTTGTACTGGAAACGTTTGCGATTTACCTTTCATTTAGTATAAACTTTAATAAAATCATGAATATAGCTATTGTTGGAGCCACAGGAAATGTAGGCAGAAAAATACTCGAAGTTCTTGAAAAGAAAGAACTGGCTATGGATAATCTATATCTATTAGCCTCATCAAGAAGTGCTGGATCAAAAATTAATTTTAAAGGTAATGATTATGAAGTTTTAAATTTAGAAACTTTTGATTTTTCTAAAGTTAAAATTACTTTCTTTGCAGCAGGTGGAAAAATTTCAGAAAAATTTGTTGAAAAAGCAGCCAAACATTCGCTGGTTATTGATAACTCTAGTTTCTACAGAATGGATCCTGATGTTCCTTTAATAGTACCTCAGGTAAATTCAAATCACTTAAATAACATAAAAAAAAATATTATTGCAAATCCTAATTGTTCAACTGCCCAATTAGTTTTACCCTTAAAACCTTTACATGATTTATTCATTATTAAAAGAATAGTTGTATCAACTTACCAATCAGTTTCAGGAGGAGGCAAAGCCCCCATGGACGAATTGATAGAACAATCTAAATCAGTATTAGAAAATAAAAAAGTTAACTCTAAGAACTTTACAAAACAAATTGCATTTAATGCTATTCCTCACATAGATGTTTTTGCAGATGATGGTTATACAAAAGAAGAATTAAAAATGGTAAATGAAACAAAAAAAATTTTAGATAACAAAATAGATCTAACAGCAACATGTGTCAGACTGCCTGTTTTGGTTTCTCACGCAGAATCTGTGAATATTGAATTTGAAAAACCTTTTACAGTAGAAAAGGTAAGAGAG
>JGI26256J51712_1001132_pt1 | contig 10332 bp, 9 predicted proteins | sample SaaInlV_150m_DNA_FD_51712 | JGI IMG/M metagenome (IMG submission 51712) | reverse complement strand
TCGCCATCCTTGTGAAGATAGCCAGCAACCCCAATTAGTGCAGATAATGAAAATATGATAATCATTAAAGTGTGAGAACCCGAACCATATCCACTCTCATTGGTCAGATACATCATCCCTCCTCCCATGAAAACAAGAACAAAAGCGGATGCTGCCATTGCCATTTGAGCCAAGGCCTTTCCTTGAACAAGTAATCCCGTTACAACAGCCATTCCAAATAGAGGCATCATGTGAAGGGCCCACATTTGTTCGTATTCAGCATCATGTTCTGCAACATTATCTGCGCCCCACATATCTTCAGCCATTTGGTCCCCNTCTATCACTCCAAAAACAGACATCAATAGCATAAANCTCCCCAAACCAATTAACATTTTCTTTGGGTGCAATATAGTTTTAATTTCCATTTTCAAATCTCCTTCATCAAGTATCCAGTAACTCTCATGAATTNCAATTGTATTGTNCCTNTATAGTNGTATCTAAACGCATAATAATCAAGAAAGTTGAATGGTTTGAACGATTTCCCAAGGGCATGTCGGACCCAAACATCACAGTCAAGAAAGACACAACTGTGATTGAAGCNTTGTCATTATTACACCCTAATGCCAAGAAGAATTCACTNCGTAGAATGGTTGATCATGGACGTGTAAGATCAGACGGAATCAAAGTTACACGTGCTAATGCCAAAATTTTAGCAGGAGTCACAATCACAGTTCTTTCAAAGTTTGATGGCGATGAAACAGTTGGAAAATACAAGTCCTCCATCCCAGCGCCTGAAGTGGTTTATTCAGATAAGTCTGTTATTATCGTAAATAAACCAGCCGGATTGTTATCTGTTGCTACTGATAGAGGCGAGGCGGACACAATGTTTGACAGAGTATTTGCATGGGCGTGGGAGAATGGTAAAACNCGNGCCCATCTTGTTCATAGATTAGATCGAGAAACCTCAGGATGCCTTATTTTAGCGCGTTCTTCTGAGATTAGAGACATGCTTCAAGACCAATTCAAAGACAGATCAATAGAACGAATTTATNATGCGGTAGTTCACGGAAAGCTTCCTGCAAAATCAGGTATTGAAACAGGACGAATACAAGAAATGAAGGACAAAAGAATGAGGCTTGTACCAGAAGGCCGTCGTGCAGGCAAATCCGCAATTACAAATTGGTCAGTAGAAGATACAGGCCCAGAACACAGCCTAGTTCGTATCAAAATTGACACAGGTAGACGTGCTCAGATTCGTTTACATATGGTGAACTTAGGCTGTCCAGTAATTGGCGATACAAGACATGGATTCGGCAAAGCAAGTGTTAACAGATTATGTTTGCATGCATCTTCTCTCACTTTTGACCACCCTAATGGTAAACGAATGAAAGTTGAAAGTCCTATACCCAGGCAGTTAATTTCTGAACTTAAAAGACGCCTTGGATAATTATTCTTCTTCAGTAAGGTTAGTAATTATTTTAGAAGGCATATACAATTTTACCAAAATTGCAGCGGCAATCGCCATAACTCCCATCACTGTTGCCGATGCAATCATACCTTCCATAAATGCATACTGTGCATTTTCAATTAATGTGAGCCCGAGGATATTCCCGCCTTCTATGAGTTCGGCACCGATTTGCATTGCTGCAGGAAACGACTCTAGAGGGATATTGCCTAAATCAAGACCAACAGGCACTTCCATATTTCTTTGATAATATTCATTCAACACACTCCCGCCTATCGCAATACCAAGTGCTCCTCCAACTTCTCTACTGGCGTCATTAGTAGCGCTACCAACTCCTGCTTTATCCGAAGGTATGGAATCCATTACCACTGTTGTGGCAGGCGCTAGAGTCAAACCCATCCCAAATCCAAGTAACAGGAAAATACAGGCCAGTCGAATATATTCAGAATCAATTTCTACAGTAGTAAATATCGCCATAGCAGCAGTCATCAACACTAATCCCATTGAAATGACATTATTACTTCCAAATTTAGCAGACAACCTGTCACTATTAGCCGCAGCGGGCATGAGACCCAAAGGAAGGGGCAGGAATCTCACAGCCGCTTCTAATGCAGTATGCCCTCTTACTAATTGAAAATGTAACATCTGAGTAAACATGAATGAGAACATCACGAAAGAAGCCAACATTATTGCAATTAAACCCAAAGAAAAACCATTAAATTTAAAGAATCCAATTGGCAACATTGGATATTCAGCCTTTCTTTCCCATTTTACAAACATATAAGTTAAAATTATTCCCAATCCACTAATAAGAATCATTTCTGAACTCGTCCATCCTAGTGATGGAGCTTCAATTATAGCGTAAAGAATAGTCCCTAAGGCGGCTATCGATAATACCGCTCCAACCGGATCTAAAGGAGTCTTTTTACTATCCTTTGAATTGGGTACAAACATTAATCCTAATGACAGAGCCAATAATATAATTGGGATATTAATCAAGAAAACCATCTGCCAATCATAATTTTCTACAGCCCAACCTCCGACCAATAATCCAATAGGTGCGCCAATTCCTGCCATCATCGTCCAAATTCCAATGGCTTTGCCTCTCTCCTCTCTAGGGAAAACAACAATGACAATTGACAATGTAGCTGGCATAACTAATGCTGCACCAAACCCCATGGTCGCTCTAGCCATAATGACATCATTCGAAGAATCCGCATAAAATGCAGCAGCAGCAGAAGCCAATCCAAGTAAAACCAATCCCAACTGCAAAGCTCTTTTTCGGCCAAATCTATCTCCTAATGCACCCATAACTAGGAGCATTCCTCCAAAAATCAAAGCATAAGAATCAACTATCCATTGCAAATCACTATTATTAGCCTGTAAATCTTTAGACATTTCAGGTAATGCGACATTCAAAGTCACATTATTCAGCATTACAATTACAAGACTCAGACTCATAATACCGAGGATAATCCAACGATTTTCGTGCGTCTTACTTACTTCCATAACATCGCCATCGAATAGTACTTTTTCAAAACATAGGTTACAATATTAGCACCGCCTCCGATAATCATGGCCAATCGGTTATATGCACTTTCTATGTCTTTGATGATCATAGTAGTTAGTATGTCTGGATGTATATTTTCAGAGCCTTCTAAAGTAGGTAATTCTGACCAAGGAGATACATACCCATCTATTTTCGATCGCCATACTTTGGATTGGAAAGATAATCATACTTTTTCTTACACTCTTGAACAGGGCCCATATTATGCACTCGATGTTCAAGAGGCACTAATTGAAGTGGATACTTCAGATGTTTGGGAAACAGGGCCTGAAACCTCAGAAGTTCATCTTTCATATTGGTTACCAAGTAACACTTTAGAGGGCGAAACAGTCCCTGTAATAGCTGTTATAAGCCCGTATTTTTCATATGGTGCTCAAGGAGATGAATCAACTCCAACCAATATCGTGAGTGCAGGCCGTGGCGAATTCATTTTTGAGAATTTTATCCCTCATGGATATGCCTTCGCCCAGGTTGCTGTGTTTGGTACGGAACTTTCCAGTGGATGTTTCGATTATCGTGGAGCAGGAGAAGGATGGGGAATTCACAATGCTGTTGAATGGCTNGGCCAACAAAACTGGTCAAATGGAAATGTAGGGCTNTATGGCAAGTCATACGANGGAGCGACCCAATGGGAAGCGGCCGCTATAGGAAGTGAATATCTCAAGACTATAGTTCCTATCTCNGGAACCACTGCATTGCATCCTTTGCTTTACAAAAATGGAAGTGCAGAAGCTAGAAGTCAGGTTATGCACATGAACTATTTTTCAAGTACTGTTGACTATAATGAAGATGACTTAGACAATGTATGCCCCGATATCGTAGAGGGCCTATTTGCAGGCCCTGTAACATATGGAGCGGGCGAACTAGATCCTTACATGTCAAATTACTATGATGAGAGAAGCCATATCGATAAAGCGTTTGAAAATTGGAATGGTAGTGTTTACTGGGTGCAAGGATTACAAGATTGGAATGTAGATCCACACCAGGTTTTNGGCGGCCCAATAGGAGTTAACTGGTATCAGGANTATATTGATTCAGGATATGAAATAAGGGGGATTCTTGGTCAATGGGAGCATAACTATCCNGATCAATGGACTAAACACAATGCTCAAGATAGTGGCTATGGAGGAGAAGCAATACACAACATGACTCGGTGGGATTGGGCTCAAGATTTATTTGAATGGTATGAATATTATTTGAAAGGGAACGGACCCAAGCCAGAGGCAATTGCGCAAGTTCAGAGAAATGATGGCGAATGGCGAATAGAACAAACATGGCCTCCAGAAGATTTGGATTGGTATACTCTTCCATTATCTGAATGCTCTAGTTCAGGCGCATTCACAGGGGGCGGAGCGCCAGTAGTTGGAGGCGGACAAACTGTCACCACTGTTTGTTCAGCCCTCTCTGAAACAGAAGATTTACAGATTTCAGGGCTTATTAGATTACATTTAGAAGCAGTTGCTACTATGGATGGCGGCCAAATATTTGCTGAATTAAGAGATTCAGAAACAGGTATTAGATTGGGGCATGCAACCATGGATATCCGATATCATGCAGGAGGTTATGAGCCTCAAACCGTGCTTCCTTCGCAGCAGGTAACAATGATGATGGAGTTCCAAGCTATAGACGCGATATTACCAGCAGGGCACGGAATAAATATTGTGTTCACAGATACAGGTGAAGATTACTTAGCGCCTGCATGTGGGCCTAGCTGCACAGTTCATATTTTACCCTCTTTGTCAGAATTACAAATTCCTCGAATATATAGAGATTCAAGTGATGTACTAATCACTCCACAAAGTCTCGACGCAGCAAATAATTAATAGAATTATAAATATAAAAAATATTCTTTCCCTCTTTCTTCGGTATAATCGATCATCTCTTTGTCCACGTCCGATAGTGCAGCAGTAGCCAATTCTCTCATTGCAGAGCTGATCCAGTCAATTGACTCGAAATTATTCAATTCAAACCAACNATAATCTTCGATTTCATCATTGTCAATAGTTACATCTGCCGAATCATAATCAACCAAATACACAATAAATATTGCAGGAATATTTCGTATGAGGCACTCTCTTACGCCAATTATTTTCTTTATGGTTCCACTAATTCCACATTCTTCTTCCAATTCTCTCATTGCCGCAAAACTTGGCAACTCGCCTTCATCAACAGTTCCTTTCGGCATCCCCCAGCGTCCTTTTTGAGGGCCTGAGGCCTCTTTTACCAGCAGAATCGCTTCATTTTTTATGAGACAGGCTGCAACACCTAAGTCCGTTAGAATCGCTCTCATATTATTTGTCAATGAATAATTTACTTATCAAATCCTGTTTTTATATGTTGATACACGGACATTGGTAGGCTTCATTGCTAGTAAGGGCGTCCTCCAAAACATGTCATTGCCACGGCGGGCCATGGAACAGATGGGATTTTCCATATGTTGCTTGTCTTGTGATGCTCCCGATATTGCAGGNAGTCAAAGATGTAAATCCTGCATATCATCTCATGTAAAAGTGAGAGACAAGATTTCTTCAGGTCCGGCAACAACAAAGGCAGATAGATTATCAAGAGAATTTGTTACAATGTTAGCCAACCCACTTGATTTTATTGAGAATTCAGAACATTCTGTCACGATGACCTATTACAAATCATTAATCGATGCACACCAAGGAACTTCTCAACCGAAAACCGCTAAAGAAGTCAAAGAAAGATTCGAGGCACAAAGAAAGAAAAAAGAAAGGTCCCTAATACGAGACGTAGCAAGTAATCGTAAAAGAACACCAGAAACGCTTGGGCCAGAAGAAATTGAAGAATTGTTATCGAAAATAAGTGACAAAGCTCCCGAAGCACCGGATTCTTTTTGGGAGGAGTTACTTGAAGACGTCAACGACCTATTAGAGGAAGATTGAAATTACGAGCATTCAAAGATGATGCTTACAAGGAAGTGNGTAATATGACAGAAAAACGAGACCCTCGTGCTCGGTGGTTAGATGAAGATCCATTTGAAAATATCAATAATAATTCTAAGACACATACTCGAGCAAGAGATGATGGAAATTGGCGAAAACCACATATTCGTGTCGTTGCGGCAAATAGTACAGGCCAACCTTTCTTCAGAGTTTTTGGAACCCAACAATCTCATAAGATACCTATTCACAAAGGCTCAATTTGGCATTTTTCCAAAACTGAAGTTGAACATCTTTCTCAAGCCACGATTGCATTTACTTTGGCATTAGCGTTTATGTCTACAGGAGGAATTTTTGGAGCAATCTCAGACCCTTATCAATTTATAATCGGTGGAGCAAAATATTTCTTAGCATTAACTCCAGCTTTTGTTTTGCATGAAATAGCACACAAGATTGCCGCAAGAAATTATGGTTGTTGGGCAGAATTCAGAGCTTCCCCAGGAGGGTTGAGATTCGGAGTAATATTGGCCGCTGTATTTGGAATAGTATTCATGGCCCCAGGAGCAGTTATGGTTGCGGGACATACAACAAAATCACAATTTGGTAAGATAGCCTTAGCAGGTCCNGTAACAAATGTCCTACTATGGATATTGGGGTTGGGTGCAATATTAATTGGCGCTACTGGAAACTCAATCGTTGCGCTTATTATCGTACCATGGATGTGGGGAAATGCAGTTCTAGGTACATTCAACATGCTTCCATTGGGGCCTCTAGACGGAAAAAAGATCAAGACTTGGTCTGAGATTATCTTCTATGTTTGGGGAATTATCTGTGTCAGTCTGATTTGGTTTAATTTCAAATATTTAAATGGTTTAATTGGATAATAAAAATAGTCATCAATTGAATAATTGATGTATCGTAGCAGATGAAAATAATTGAACTGACAGGGAGTAAACACAGAGATTGCTACGATACAAAAGAAAATTCTTCTTCAAGTGCATTAACTTTCACCCGTCATGAGTCAGAAATAGCTTCTTATAATAGCAAGAAACATNAAACCGCCATTAATTCCAAAAATTAATTCTGGCANCAATTCAATCTTCGAATTGATAGCTAATATTAGAATTAATATAGATTGAAAACCATATCCTAATAGTGACGAAACAGTCAATTCAAATGATAAATCTTTACTCCCCTTCCCAACTATGAAATCTACAATTTGATCTTGCCAAGAAAACCCGATAAGATATATTTTGTGAAAGAAATCTACATGCTTCTGTTTTTCCCATGGCTGAGCTGTAGGGCAAATTTTTTCATTTACTCTACTCGTAGTATCTCCCGAACCAAGAATTCTTGCACGAACAGAGAAGTGGTTAAACAAAGAATATTGAAATAAAACAGCTAAGATTAGACTACTAGTAAGCAAATAATTCCAGTTTAAGAATTGACTAAACGCATACATTACTAGAATCAATCCTATGGTATCGGCAACAGTATCCCAATATCTTCCAACATGCGAAGGTCTCTTTCTAATTCTCGCTAACTCTCCGTCTATAGCATCAATCACTCCTTTTATTACAAGAACAATACATCCTTCTACAATCATTTCTTCGAGAATTAACCATGCACAAAAAATAGAAACAAATAGATGAAAATGAGTTACCATTAATACACTTACAGGTGTTTTTTCTAATTTTTTAGCGAAGAATCGAGCAATAGGTCGCCCCCAATCAGAAACATCGATAGCACGACTATCTCCGTATTTCCCAGTCGCCATATTTTCACGTCGTTTTGTAAATAAAATCAAACTAATGAATTCAACACTGGCTTTTCATCACAATGGAAGAAAGTCATCAATGCCCACCATGTTATCATATCAAGGCTATTTACTAGATTCGCAACACCAGTATTTTCTTCACCATAGTCTTTACCTGTGGTATCCATCCATGCTTCCATTTCCTCTAGAGTATCGCAGACTTGGTGATAGCACCAATAACCGTCAACTAATCCTCCGAACCCAATAGTTACAACGTCTAAGTTATCTTGAAAACTAGCATGGTCGCTCCTCGCTGTTGTATCTTCATAAACAATGATTTCAGGTCTATCCATATCTAACCAAACACTAGTTTTCCATGTATCAGCGGAATAGTTAGTACCCACAAGTGTGCCCATTTGTTCTTCCAACCCAAGAGCATCAGAACCTATCCAATTGGAGAGACCAACCATTTCCGGTTGATCTAATCGGTCGTGATTAGGTCCAGGACCAATATAGACTCTCATCGGCCATACTTCGGCATCTTTAGGGTATCCATCCTCATCAATAGCTGGATCTGGATCTCCATGAGGAGCCCCTCCACCTCCTGGCCAATTAACTCCAGCCATATCTAGATTGATGTAGTTAGTAATGGTCACATCAGGATTATCTTCGCCAACATAGTATTCGGTCCAATAATCCGAGCCTCTTTTTCCGCCTTCCTCACCTGACCAAAGACAGAAAACCATAGTTCTCCTACTCTCAAAATCAGCTAGTGCCCTTGCAGTTTCCATAACCATTGAAGTGCCTGCTGTATTGTCGTATGCTCCTACTCTAGTCCCATATGTCCTTTCACCAATTATATGAGGGTCTAATAGCACTCCATTGACAGGAGGCGCAACATCAAAATGTGCTCCGAAAACTAACCACTCGTTCTGAATTTCTGTTCCCCATTTATATGCACAAATATTGTATGCTTCTGGATTCTGAGAACCNGTAATATCTGTAAATTCAAATCTATGACCTATTACTTCTAAACCAAAACCNGTCATTTCACTAATTAGGTATTGAGCAGCATCTTCGTAAGCAGGGTTTCCCTGACCNGCCCACCTGTCGTAATAGCCTTCTTTACCATCTANAATATCAAAAGAATCAGTGGGGTCACTCATTTCAAATAATCGTTCGTATACACTTCTTCCATCAACGANTCCAGTAGAGTGAACTCCGCCTTCATCTTTGGANAGAGACATTNCCCGATTAATTGGTATGATTTTTACAATTACTGAACCACCAGTTTCAGAACTATGGTTTACTGTATCGAATGTACTATTTTCAGAAGCCGGAACTCTTTCAATTCCATTATTCGAATTATCTGTATCTCCCCCTCTGCTTATCCAAGTCATCCAAGACTCACCTTGATCTCGAATCGGCCAAAAATCTCTCCCAAGCTCTCCGATTATGACGACCATATTTTCAGTTCTTGGTGGCGCTAAAATTGACAATGTGACAGAATCCCCTTTTTGTAAATCAATAATTGTAGAGTTTTGAACATAATTGTTACCATCTTCGATAATTAAGTAAGGAACAAAAATGGACATAGGACTAGAGGCAGATAATACCATATTTTGGAAGAAACCACCCTCCAATGATGCTATATTAACTTCTAAATCGCTTTCTCCAGGCATATTCTCTGAATCAGCAAAACATCCAGTTAGTGGTGCTGACAACATCAGCAGCACGAGTAAACTGGCGACGCCGGTACGTTCCATATTATTCGGAACCACAACATCTTGTTGAACTAAACGGTTTCAAGAATCAGAATAATTATTCGGTGGTAAAGCTACCAGGGTCTGTAATTTGTGTTTTCTTAGGCTCCTTCAAGGTCAATGCGAAAATTCCACCTAGCAGCAGGAAGAATATCCCGCAGCAAGCTGTACCTATTCCTCCAGCGGCTGCAAAGATGCCGGTTACCGCCTCTCCAATTTCCTCACCCAACACTTCCCACATTGGAACAAGCTGATAATCTTCATTTGACTCTATAGTATATTCGCCAGCATTATAGTTCCATGTGGAAATAGTGGCCATATGGTGCCATCCATCAGGATCATCTTCCCATCCGTATGGTTTTTCACCATCTTCTTCACAGTTGATAGTCACACGATCTTCTCCAGATTCATTTGTCATAGTGAAAGTAAATTCATCACACCTCACGTCGTCACTAACCATCACAATCATTTCTTCACTGAATGAATAGGTTGTAACTCCAGCAGTTCCGCTAAAGTCACTTTTTTCCAATACGTCCCAATCTCCGGCATCACTTAAGCTCGAACCTCCAGCAAAAGTCAATCCAACTCCGGCCAATGTAATCAATAATCCAAGTCCAAGAAAAATCTTCCCCGCTATGTGCATAAAATGCCTACATGTACTTGATTTTAAAAATTAGACCTATTTTCTTGCTATATTTATCCAGATTCTAATATAACTATTTAGTGTCAAACACTATCTTAAAGCCAGAGGGGAAGAGTATGAGCGATATAGTTAGAAGAAAAGAAAGTATTACACAGGATTTTGAAAAGAAAACGGTAAATGGTTTTGTTGGTTTATTTCTACACATAATTTTTGGATTTTTTAATTTATTCCTACTTATTATTGGAAGTGCACATCC
>JGI26256J51712_1001123_pt1 | contig 10382 bp, 8 predicted proteins | sample SaaInlV_150m_DNA_FD_51712 | JGI IMG/M metagenome (IMG submission 51712) | reverse complement strand
GTGTGTCATTCCCGAAAATACAAAACCGTTTGAAACATACAGGCAGAAAGAAGACCCTTTATTGGAAATAGAATATGCTTGCATATCCATGAATACGCAACACTAATATAATAAAAATCATATAAATATTTTTTATTATATATATCGTATGATGAATTCAATGAACGTAAAATATACGTGTGATGACCACAAAATCCATTCAAATAACGCTATATCTCCATGTAGAGCAAGATGTAGAAATTGTAAAGAAAAGAAGGTTCATGGATATGAGAACCCAGACCATATTTCAAACCCATTTGGTTATTTATACTTATTTCCCACCCGGTGTTTAGAATGTTCTCACAATCAAAAACGTTGTATGTGGTGTCCTGAAAAGAATTAATTGGTCATGGTATCAACGAAATGCTCTAGGTATTGACTTTTGATAGGGGAATCGAACTCAATGGTTTTGTTATCCTTTACCATTTTAATAGTAGGATAAGATTCAATATTGTATTTGTTTAAATAATTGGTTACCTCGCTTGTTTCCTTTGTGCAATCTACATCAACGCATCTGATATTGTATCCGTTTTTGTCTTTGTTATCATATAGCTTTTTGAAGGTATTCCACTCGGGCATCGCATTTTTGCAGTGAGGACACCAATCTACGTGGAACATATACACAAACATATCTTTTCTTCTACGGTTGGCATTGGCAACATTCGCTTCCGATTTAGTCTTGTTTTTATAATAACGATGATATGCGAGCATACCAAAACTTGCAAAAATCAGTAAACTAATAATCACAATGATATAATTGTAATAAGGACGAACCAGTTTCTGAACAACTTCTGTAAACTTGGTCATGGTTATATAGTATGTAAAGATTAATTCGTGCAACAAGAAAACGAAGATGAACTCCTAAATTTTAGTAAGAATTATAATGTACTTTTATTATAGAGTATAGTAGTATGTCTACCAAAAACAAGACTCGTAAGATGAAGAGGGTGTTCAAAAAAAACGATTATGAAAGTAACGATGGAATTTTAACTAGCATCTGGGGACCTAGTCTGTGGCATTCTTTACATTCTATCAGTTTCAATTACCCAATGAATCCAACAACACAAAATAAAAAGGATTATCGCGATTTTGTTCTGAATTTACAAAATGTACTACCTTGTGGTAAATGCAGAGAAAACCTGAAACAAAATTTCAAAACTTTACCGTTTACTATGGATAAAATGAAAAATCGCGAAACGTTTTCCCGTTACATATATGACCTGCATGAGGTAGTAAATACCATGTTAGGTAAAAAATCGGGTTTGTCGTATGACGATGTTCGAGAACGATATGAACATTTTCGCGCGCGATGCTTGTCTGAGGCAGTTCCCATCAAAACTGAAAATGGTTGCGTGGAACCACTTTATGGTATCAAGTCCAAATGTGTATTAAAAATTGTTCCTCATGACGAAAAATGCGAAACATTGAAAGTGGATGAAAAATGTTTGAAACAGAGGAAATAAACGTGTTGAAATATTTAGTAGTTGTTTGTATGTTAACTATTATTTTATTAGTATTAACCGTTTCAGGAAATATATAATGAAAATATATAAATAACTTCATTCTATATGTCTTCATTACACAGTTCTAATACAACCGAAACCACATTATTAAATGAAGCAGAATTTGAGAAAAAGCAAGAAGAAATGGTACAATTAAATCCTTTATCTGCTCCTAATAGTGAAGATGTGATTCCTTTCTGGGCAACTAACCCGAATATTTTGTTTGATAACAAGTACCTAACTGAGTTCTTTCCCGTGAAAGAGATGAGTTATAATCAAAAATTAAACGCGATCACACGCACTGTGATTCTATTGTCGTTGTTCACTTTTTTCACCTCTGGTAATATTCGCGTGATTGTGGTAAGTGTGATTACATTGTTTGCTATTTTTATATTACATTATTATCACCTGAAAGAGACCAATAACAAGAACAAATCTACTTTATTAAAAGATACTGTGAAGGAAGGTTTTGCCAATCCTGTTATGGATTACTTAGAATCGGAAAATATTAAAGTNCCCGATGATGTTTTTGATGAACCTACNCCTGAAAATCCTTTTAGCAATGTNATGATGACTGACTATGATTANAATCCCGATAAAAAACCAGCTCCTCCTGCTTTTAATAAAAATGTAAANGAGCAAATTTTAGAAGATGCAAAACAATTGGTGATTCAATCGAATCCCGGCCAACCTGATATCGCGGACAAATTATTTAAGGATTTAGGAGAACAATATGTTTTTGAACAATCGTTACGTCCATTCCATTCTAATCCGAGTACTACCATTCCTAACGACCAAGAAGCTTTCGCTGAATTCTGTTATGGAAGTATGGTTTCTTGTAAAGAAGGCAATCCTGTAGCTTGTGCTAGAAATTTAACACGTCACACAAATTATTAAATTAATCCATAAATAAATTAGAACCTTTTATTTATGAAAATTCATTCTCTTGGTATATTATAAATAGATGTCATCTGTGAATTCCTATTTGTTCCATAATACTAGTCGTATTGGATCTGATATGACCGACCAAACACAAAAAAATGTTCATAATACTCGTTTTGCTAATCACACCCTATCTAATTATTTTAGCAAAGATACTTCTAACCAACACGTAGCTTTTGCTGTTCAGCAACCCACCATGAACTTCAATGGCGTTTCTCACGGAATCGGATTAACTGGTTCTGCCGTCGATCACGAATCCAAATTAAGAATCAAGGACGTTACTGTCACTCCTGCTGAGAAGGTTCAGCTGTTCCCTCGTTCTTTCGCAACCGTTCCTTATCTTGGACGCGGAAGTGTTGACCCCCAGGTCGAGTCTCAGCTCATGCAAGGTGAGTTCGTGACTGACAAGAAAAGCAGTGCTACCATCATGGATAAGTCCTTCACTCAATACTCTCTTCCCATTTTAACCAACGACATGGAGGACCACGTGAAGGATGCTTCTGAGAACGTTGAGGAGGCTGCCATGGAGGGATGGGTGCGTGGTGGTGCGAACACCCGCCAATACACCAATGACGACCTGAAGGTCCACTTGGCTCGTCCTAGTCATATGATGTAAATACATCATCATTAAAAATAAATAATTATTCTGTTATTTATTTTTTTATTTTTACTTTTTGATTATCCAGTCCGGAATACGCGACGAACTACTCAATAATGGTGTTTGTATTACCTGTTGTTTTCCAAATTGTTTTGGACAAAACTCGTGACTGATTTGTTGAAATAGTTTCATAATCGATATTTCATATTCATTGTTCTCCAATATCATTAATAGTGTTTGTGTAAATTCTCCGTAAGATTGTTTGAGAACCTCATTATAAATTTCCCAGCTATTTTGTGTATCTATACTACTTGATAATGTAAAAACGTGTTTATTTGTCATTTCAATCTGTCTTTCTTTTTCAATTACTACTTCATTTGGTTCTCGGTAGGTAAATTTCCAAGGTAAGTCACCGATCGTTCCACTGTGACAACTATCGAAAATCAAACATATCTTACACGGTATATCGTGCAACCATTCGTGTATGTCGTCATCCCTTATGTATCCCTCTTGTATATAATCTGAAGGTAAAATAACACTGTCTTTCCCGCCGTTTTCGTCACCATTGTTATCGATTATTGCATTCCCGTGACCACTATAATAAATCCATAATTCGTCTTGGGTTCTCAACGACCTACTTTTCAAATCATACATAGATTTTTTTATTCTCTGATGCGTTGTTATATTTTCTTTTTCATCAGTCAAGGTTTCAATGTTGTCGTTGGAGAACCCTAAAGAATTTACCAACATATTTTTTATACGCATAGCATCGTGAATACAACCATGTAATTGGTTTGATTTTATTGAAAAATTGTAGTTAATACCGATTATTAATGCATACTTGTGAATGTTCTCCATGATTGGTTAATAAAACCACTTATTTTATTTTATCGCGAATAAATGATACAAATTTATGAGAACACTATATATAATGGAAATTACAAATGAGCAAGATACACAATCATACGAGAACATATACAAATTTTGTAAAGTCAATCGCAATGACGAAAAAACCGAGGTTCTCATATTCCGCGGGAATAATGAGGTTGACCAGATTGACAAACTGTTTGATGATTTAGAGATAACCAACATGAAATTAAACAATACTAAGGTCGAGTATTCCGGTCAAATTATACACAGCGACGAGACGATCCAAATTATCAAACATAAGTTATTAAAAGAACTCGGTTTAGATGATCGCGTATATGAAAATTTGTACTTGTACGCAAAAAGTTCACAAAATATTAATTTATGGGATTTATATCAAACTGTTACGCAAAATGATACATATCCATTGATGCAAAACCAATTCGGTCAATTATTAATTCATTTGAATGTGTCGGCAGAGTTTGTTAGCAACATACCAGTTAAACCGTTATATTCATACAACGATTTGCTCGGATACTTCAAAAAGAATGACCTGGAAGTAGACATGTATATTCCTATCGGACAAAAATTTGCTTCGACCTACGACTACTTGTTCTCAGGAAACCCGAATCATATGTCTAGTTTTTCACCTAACTATGCTCAAAATTCGGCAAATCCATTGTATTTATACGAACAGTCTTTATTNTTCACTTATGGAAAACTCAAAAATAANGAAATATATTACGTCACGTTGGAAGACATNGCAAACCATACAAACGACATCAATATTACAGAGTCAATGCTCATCAAAAACTATTTCCCATTACTNGCAAAACAGCAAATCGATTCACAAGGTGTTTTCAATGAAAAGAAAATCGAGTTAATCGATAATTACAAAAAAAATATGATGNCNTCCTTAGAACAGTCACAAAAAATACAAGAATCGTTCTACTCTATTTATCATCAAAAGACAGAAGATTTACAATATTTATCAAAAGGTATCAGTGATTTTAATATGGTCATTCATCCGAGTAACCATACACAACTTCCTTTGGACATTGTCTTCAAAAATATTCATGCGAGTAAAGATATACCGTTCATTAAATATAATCCGGGACCACGAAAAGAAAACCTATATCGTATTTACTCTGAAACGATTGCTACAAATGGCAGTAAGATTCCATATTTGAAAGACCCTTCCGTTCATACACTGTCAAAAGAAATGGGTAAACCTAAGACAATTGCCATGTTTGTAAATACTGAAAACGATGATTATGCCTCTATTGTAATTGAATTGCATAAAAACGGTAATATCCTCGTAAAAGGTTCGATGAAAAATGTAGTCGTTCCAGAAACATTCAATCAATACATCGTGTCTCTCTTGAATAACATCATTAATAATTTGAATATATTCTTAGAGCAAATTGGATATAATATGAACACTATCAAGGACATATTTGACAACCGTATTGAATTCGCCAATATTGACGTTCAGTTAGAATTTGATATAAAAAAAGATTTACACCTTAAAAAATCACCTTATATTCACTGCATTACCAGGGTATTTGATATTATGGAAGGAGACAGCAAAAAAGGTTATTTGTTGAACTACAAGAGAGTTAATAATTATCGAAAAATGGAAGCCATTGATGCTATGGTAACAAACATTTACAATAATACGAATAGTGACCGAGAAGTAATTGATGCATTAAAAATGAATTACAATATGGAACAAGACGAAGCTGTCCAACATTTTACCGAATTCTTGAATAATTTTACACAAATTAACGGTGAATATGTAAATAAACAAACCCAAATTGTCGAAAACCCTGGATTCCAAATTTCACTGAAACCTTCTGTATTTGAAAACAAATTTGAAATCACCATCGCAGGTATAAATGATATAAACTATATTGATTCCATCTTTTTACATATTGATAGTTTTTTACGCATGACTCAACTACCAGAGAGTACTTCTTTTGAATTGGACACATTAAATGACATATGCTCCAAACCCAAGAAAAAAGAAGAAGCATTCAAAGAAAAAGTGGTAATCACAGTAGAACCTATTGTAAAACCTATTGCGTTTCAACCTGAAATTGTAGAAACCGAAGAAGAAGAAGAAGACGAAGGTTTTTTCTATGTAAGTGACGAGGATGACGAGGATGACGAGGATGAAGAGGAGACACAAGAAGGAGGCGTGAAACAAAAGAAATTAACCTTGGATAAGAAAGCATCCGAACGTGTGAACAAAATGTTCTTTGACAAAAAGAAGGCACTTGAACCGGATTTGTTCTTAACGAAATCACAAGGTCAATATAAAAACTATTCTCGGGTTTGTCCTTCAAACATCAATTTACAACCGGTTATTTTAACTGATGAAGAAAAACAAAAACTAGACCGAGAAAATCGTGGAGCATACAAATACGCAATTCGCTACGGAACGAAACCAGATAAAAAATACTGGTATATTTGTCCACGTTTTTGGTGTTTGAAAACAAACGAAGCTTTATCTGAAGAACAGGTGAAACAAGGTGTCTGTAAAGACAATATTCATGAATTTACTGACGATAGATATCATGTAGATAAAGACCAAAATTACAAATGGCACAACCCGGGGTTCAAAGGAAAAGATGCTCATCCGAACAGTTGTTTACCTTGTTGCTATGGTAAAGATTGGAACTCTGCTCAATTAAAAACGCGCAGAAAAGAATGTGGAATTACAAAAGAAAATATATCTGTCCCAGAAGGGGAAGAACTCGATGAAAGGGAGTTTGATAAACAACCGTCAAACCAACTTAGCTACGACGAACCTGCGGCATTACAAAATTTAATGTATGTGGTCGGTCCAGATAAATTTCCATTAACAAAGAGTCGNTCNGGATTTTTACCAAAGACAGTTCAAAATTTATTAAACATTGATTACGTNGATGTAATTACACAGAACAACGCTGCTCTNATTAAGCCAAATACTTCCACTATTTTACGAGCTGGTATAGAACAATCGCAACATCAGTCATTCTTAGGCTGTATCGCAGACATCTATTCTTCTTATCACAATTTAATTTATCGTATTGCGACNACAGAAGAGATGCAACAAATATTAGCAAAGTCTATTTCAATCGATGACTTCATTAAATATCAAAATGGTTCNCTCGCAACAATATTTATGCCCAAGAATCGCGTGAAAAAAGATACATTGAAAAAATACGAAGAAAGTGATTTCTACAAAGAGTTAGATATGAAAAATACCGCACAAGAGCACTTTTTCAAAGATACTGTGTCTGCGTTTGAAAACTTCAAAACCTTCTTAACAGATAAAGACGCTTGGATTGACCACACTTATTTATGGGACATCGTGACCACCCCTAATCAAAAGTTGTTCAATAACGGTTTAAATTTGGTGATTATTCAAATTACGGATAATGATATCACCGATAATGCCGAATTCATTTGTCCCACGAATTCGTATACCAACACTTATTATGACCCTTCGAGAGATACAATTCTACTTATGAAACAAGGTGACTTTTATGAACCGGTATATTTTTACAGAACCGATGAACGAGGCCAACCGTTAATTCACATGAAACCATTTTTAAGTGACCACAATATGACCTCTCAGTTTGCTACCTTGTTACGCATTTTTGATAATGACTTGAACAAGAAATGCAAAGCGCTACCAAGTATGCCGAAGACGTATTCCTTCAAGGATAATGTACCGGTTGAACAAGTCATCGATTCTATGAACGAGTTTCAATATCAAATTGTGAAACAAGTATCCAATTATAAACATAAGGTAATTGGATTGTTAGTGAAACCTTACGCAGAACACGAACACGAATACTATGTACCTACGTTACCATCAAAACGTGCACGCAATATACCCGTGACATATATGGACCAATTATCATGGGCCCCTTATGAATCCACCAAAAATTTCTTGAGCCGACTTTCGATAGAATCAAATGGAAATATCTTGTCCAAACCAATCATGCGAATTGAAGAAAATGAAATGATTGTGGGTATCTTAACAGAAACGAACCAGTTTGTACAAATTATACCCCCAATAGCAAACACGATTGAAGATGAACTCAAACCATACAAGGCGACAAACTACAGTAACTCTCAATACTACGATGCGGATAAAACACTCACCACTGGGACAGAAGAAGACAATGAACGCGTAAATGCTATCAAACATATTTCCTTGGAAAATAAGTTCTACATTGCTTTCCGTACAACTGTTCGTATGTTATTAAATAGTTACGAAAATTATGAATTGAAGCAGAAATTACTTGGATTGCTGAACTCCACGAATGTATTCTACCAACTCAAACTAAAAAAGGTGATTATTTTATTACGCGTACTACTCAAAAAACGTGTTACATTTGGAACGTTGAGCCAAAATGTATTGAACAACATGAACGAAGTGTATACTTGTATGACTAACTGTAAGGACAAAACATATTGTTTGAGTAAAAATAACGAATGCAAATTGATTGTTCCTAAGAACAACTTGGTCAATCAAACCGACAATCAAATATTATATTATGGTCGTCTTGCAGATGAACTGATTCGTTTCAAACGCATTCGACTATTTTTATTAGAAAGTAATAAATATCTGAATTATAGTGACACAGATTACAAAATCAACGATAATGAAGCCTTATTATTACAAAGTGTATTGGATAATGAAAACTTGAACAAATTAAAACCATTCCAGACGAACGAATACATACAAACTATCGACTTTGACAACGCAGAACCGAATATTGTAGAACTGAAATACTCCAATTCGGTTTCATTGAAAGACCGCAAACAAGCATGCGTAAAAAATATTGGAAAACTACGCGGGGCTGCAAATAGTTTCTGGAAAACCGTATTCCCAAAAGATGTACAAGAAATTAATTATCATTCTGAAGTAGAATGTGGATATGTATTAATGTATGACCTATTTTTACGTCTTCGCAGAAACATCCCCAGTACATATGATATGAAAAAACGTCTAGCTCAACTATATCGCCCTCTTATGGACAATCACGGAATCAAAGTGCTTGATATTTTGAGCAAACAAAACAACAAACGTGATATGATCGAACAAGTTATCCATAATCAGGTATCATTAGAAACGTTGATCATGAGCGAACAATATTATTTGACTGATTTGGATGTATGGGTGTTATGNGATTTTTACAAATTACCTGTGTTATTAATTTCGGANGATTCATTGGATAGTTTGAATCTCAACGTACCGTGGTTAGTAATGGGCGGAAACAAAGATGTCGATGTATATTATTGTGTATATAGTCCAAAACTAGACGAAATGCCCGAATATCGCATCATCAACTTTGGTTTAGGTCTAGGTAAANTGGACGATTTCAAAACATTATTAGATGACCCTGAATACGCTGGNCACGCACTTACCATAGATTCTTATTTGGAAACCTATAGTATTATGTAGCTAGATTTACACATTTGAATAATATTATGAATAGCATAATATTATGAAAGATTACTCGAATAGACGCTTTCCAATTCGTCTATCCAAAATTGGTACGTATTTGGACTACTTAGGTGATGATCTGTATGATTGTCGCTTAAATAGTGGTGTTGGACCAATCCATCTTCACCTATAATACTTTTTGTAATGTCTATATAATGATATCCATAGTCATTACATCTGGTTTTTAACATCTGATTATATTCCAATGTTTTCTGTGTCCTTGTATATTGGTCTATTTCCACTTCACTTCGCGCTCCATGTAAATATTTTTTGTGGGTATTGTCTTTGATAGTTGGCAATATCACCCCCGTTACAATAATATCATTGGACCCATAACCATAGGATTTGACTTTTGTCTCTATAAACTGAAATAAGTTGTGAATGGATGTCTGGAGTTGTTCATCTACNCTGATATTGTAACGTTTTGACCTTACCCAAATCACAAATCCACAATCTACTTCTCCCAACATAATAAGTACTTTGTCTGCCTTTGGNGCGTTCTTCAGTTTGGTTGAAAATAATCCCAANGCATCNGTTTTTGAATTTGGATTTACTGCTCCTTGNGCTGTTGCACCACCTACTTCACATACATCGAATGTAAATTGNGATTGTCGTTTGTTACAATAAGAAAATACACGAGTATGACTATCTCCACAAACAAGGATGTTCATATATGTATCAAGACAAATAATAACCAATGATCAATTGATTATTATTTACATTTACAAATTTACAATAATTCTTCCGAACTGCTGGATTCGAACCAGCGACCGCCCGATATTTGTTTTAACCACTACAGTCAGGTGCTCTACCCCTGAGCTAAGTTCGGTATGTGGAACCATTCCCCTTGGTCTCCATATTATATATGGATTGTTTCTTTAATATGTTTCCAATAAAAATATATACATATGTATTTTTATTCATTTTT
>JGI26256J51712_1001116_pt1 | contig 10440 bp, 9 predicted proteins | sample SaaInlV_150m_DNA_FD_51712 | JGI IMG/M metagenome (IMG submission 51712) | reverse complement strand
AGTTTCTAAAATTGATCCAAAGATAAGTATTGCAACTGTTTACAGAACTGTAAAATTATTTGAAGAGTCAGGAATATTAGCTAAGCATGAATTTAAAGGTGGAAAAGCAAGATACGAAGAATTAAATGAAGGACACCATGATCATTTAATAGATGTCAAATCAGGTGAAATTATTGAATTTGTGGATGATGAAATTGAAAAACTTCAAAGAAAAGTGGCAGAAAAATATGGTTACAAACTAGTAGACCACAAGCTTGAATTATATGGGATAAAGAAAAAGCCCCAATAAATGAAACAAAAAATATTTATCAAAACGTTTGGTTGTCAAATGAATGAGTATGATTCAAATAGGATATATGACTCAGTAAAAAAAATTGGTTATGAAAAAACAGAAAATTACGAAGACGCAAATTGTTATTTATTAAATACATGTCACATACGCGATAAAGCTAAAGAAAAAGTTTATCATGAAATTGGAAGAGTTAAAAAAATTTTTAGATCAAAAAAAAAGCCATTAGTAATTATTGCTGGATGTGTTGCCCAGGCAGAAAACCAGGAAATGTTAAAAAGAGAACCCTACATCGATCTTGTAGTTGGACCACAAGCTTATCATAAAATTAATGATACAATTTCAAATTATATAAAAAAAAAGAAAAAAGTAGAAGAAACAGAATTTGATGCAATTTCAAAATTTGAATATTTTAATAAAATTAAAAATAATTCTGGAAAAATTTCTTCATTTTTAACAATCCAAGAAGGTTGTGATAAGTTTTGTCATTTTTGTGTAGTGCCATACACAAGAGGTCCAGAATATTCTAGACCATTTAGCCAAATTTTGGATGAGGCAAAGTATTTAGCAGATTCTGGTACACAAGAAATTATTTTACTTGGGCAAAATGTAAATGCTTACAACGATGGAAAATACAGATTATCAAACTTAATATTAGAAATTGAAAAATATTCTGAAGTTAAAAGAATTAGATACACAACATCACACCCAAAAGATATGACAGAGGATTTAATTGAAGTTTACAAAAATTCAAAAAAACTTATGCCCCTGGTGCATTTACCAGTTCAAAGCGGATCAGACAAAATTTTAAATCTTATGAACAGAAAGCATACAATTGGTAATTATTATAAAATATACGATCAATTAAAAGAAATTAACCCTAGTATCCAATTTTCAAGTGATTTTATTATAGGTTACCCTGGAGAAGAAGATGATGACTTTAGGGTTACTCTTGAACTTATTAATAAGATTAAGTTTATAAACTCTTATTCTTTTATTTTTAGTCCAAGACCAGGAACAGTTGCAGCAGATTTAAAATTAATAGATAAAAAAATTTCCATGGAAAGATTGGAAAAAATTCAAAGTCAATTATATGATAATCAAACACATATGAATAAATCATTGGAAGATAAAACAATTAATGTTTTAGTTGAGAATTTAACAGAGGATAAAACCCAAGTTTTTGGTCGATCTGAATATATGACATCAGTTATTTTTAATGGTAAAAAAGAAGATGTCGGTAAAATTGTGTCAGTAAAAATCAACAATAGTAATCGAAGCACTTTATTTGGTGAAAGAGTTTTTAGTTCTAACCAAAAGGTAGCATAAAAATTGAATAGTTTAACAAAAAAAAATAGCGCTACATCATTAAAGTTTGTTTACTCAGATAATAATTCTCTAAGTGTTATTTTTCATGACAATGAACTCTTAATTGGTGTTGTAGGTGAGTTTAATAAAAATTTAAAAGAATTAGAAAAAATTACAGAGACAAGTTTATACTCTAGAGGTAACTCTATTCTAATTAAGTCTAATCCTGAAAAAAATGAAATAGTTAAAAATGCTATTAAATTTTTAGCTAATCAATTTATTAATAATGGGAGTATAGAGAACAAGGATATAATTTCTTCAGTAGATAATTTTATGATTAATGAAAAAGTTAAAAATAATAATGTTACAGATATAATTAAGACGCCAAAAAAATCTATTATTCCAAGATCAGAAAAACAAAAAGATTATGTAAGAGCTTTGAGACAAAGTGATATTATAATTTCTGCAGGTCCAGCAGGAACTGGAAAAACATTTTTAGCAGTAGCCGTTGGCCTTACAATGTTGTTAGAAAAAAAAATTGAAAGAATAATTTTATCTAGACCAGCTGTCGAGGCTGGTGAAAGGTTAGGATTTTTACCTGGTGATATGAAAGAAAAAGTAGATCCTTATTTAAGACCTTTGTATGATTCTTTATATGATCTTTTCGATTTTGAAAAAATTCAAAGAATGATAGAAATTGGTGATATTGAAATTGCACCACTTGCCTTTATGAGAGGAAGAACTTTAAAAAATTCATTTGCAATTTTAGACGAGTCTCAAAATGCAACAGATACTCAAATCAAAATGTTTTTAACTAGAATTGGAGAAAATTCTAAAATAGTTGTTAACGGTGACCCAACTCAAATTGATTTACCAAATAAAAACATGTCTGGCTTAGTTAGATCAAAAGAGTTATTGGGCCATTTAAACGAAATATCAGTAGTTGATTTTGATCATTCAGATGTGGTCAGACACCCGCTTGTCTCTAAAATAGTTAAGGCCTANTCAAAAAATGATTAATATTGAAGTTTTCTCAGAAGAGAAAGCTTGGTCAAAAAAACTTAGAAAAAAAGAACTTTTCTTTCAAAAAATTTGTAGTTTGTTTCCAAAAAAATATCAATTTCCTAATAAGAGAGTTTGCCTTACTTTACTTCTTTCAAATAATAGATGTATTAAAAAATTAAATAATGATTTCAGAAACAAAAATAAGTCTACCGATATCTTATCATTTCCTTTATCTAAAAAAAAATTAATAACCAAAAAAACCTATATTGGAGACATCATAATTAGCTATAATTTTATGAATAAACCTAATCCACAAAATATTAAAAGTTTTAAAGAAAAACTAATTAAAACTTTTATTCATGGATTTCTTCATTTACTTGGTTTTGATCATATTAAAGATAAAGATTATAAAAAAATGCTAAGTGAAGAAGAAAAAATATATAAATCAGTAATTTCAAAGATTAATTAGATTGATAAAAAAAAATTACATTGAAATATTATTTCTAATTATTCTAGGTGTGGCTTCATCTTTAAGTTTGCCTCCATACAACTATTTAGTAATAAATTTTTTTACCTTTAGTGCCTTTTTTATATTTCTTTTTAAAAAATCTAAGATTACTCAGAGTAAAAAAATTTTCTTTTTTTATGGATGGTTATTTGGATTTGGTTTTTTTTTATCAAGTTTATATTGGATATCGATATCTTTAACATTTGATCAAAATTTTAAATTTTTAATTCCTATAACCATTGTTCTAATACCAGCTTTCTTAGGAATTTTTTATGGATTGGTTACTTTGTGTTTCATAATTTCAAAACCTAAAAAAACTGTAAGTTCTTTTTTTTCTTTTTCATTATTTTTTGGAATTTTTGAATTTATAAGAGGATCAATTTTAACTGGTTTTCCCTGGAATTTAATTGCTTATAGTTTTTCAAATCATCTAGAAATTTTAAGTATCACTTCCTTTATTGGAACCTATGGATTTAATTTATTCTGCATTTCATTGTTTGCTAGTCCTGCAGTTTTTATATTAAGGGATGCAAAAAAAGATATAGGTGTGTGTATTATTTTTTTAATGATGCCATTATTGTTTTATATGTATGGATTATCTTACAAACAAACATTTAGCACATCAGATGTTGTATCTTATAATTACAAAGTAAGAGCTATTGGATCAAATATTAGTCTTGAAAGATTTTATTCAAATACTGACCCAGTTTTAGTAATAAAAGATTTAATTGAAATAAGTGAACCTATAAAAAACGAAAAAACTATTTTTGTGTGGCCAGAGGGAATTCTTCCAGAAATTTCCCAAAAAGAATTGTTTGAATATAAATGGTTATTTGAAAAGAGATTTGATAAAAATCACTTATTATTAATTGGTATTAACAATCAAACAACCAATAAAGAAAGTATCAATTATTTTAATTCTTTATCTATTTATGACCATAATTTAGAATTATTAAATTTTTACAATAAGGTGGATCTCGTCCCCTTTGGCGAATTTTTACCTTTCGAAGATAAATTAAAAGCTCTTGGTTTAAGGTCAATTACAAATAATTATCAATCATTTTCAAAAGGAAATATAAGAGAAATTATAGAGATTAATAGAGAGGGTTTTTCTATAAAAATATTACCATTGATTTGTTATGAGATAATTTATTCGGGAAAAATATTTAATAATTCAAAATTTGATCTAATTATTAATATTTCTGAAGACGGATGGTTTGGTAATTCAATAGGTCCCAAACAACACTTTGCGCATAACATTTTTAGAGCAATAGAAAGTGGTAAATATTTATTACGTTCAGCAAATAATGGTATTGCAGCTATTATTAATCCATTAGGCATTGTGGAGCAAAAAGTTGAATATGGTAAATCAGGTTACGTAGACTTTAAGGAGGCTAAAAAAATACAACCAACTTTATTTGCTAAATATGGAAACAAAATCTTCATAACTTTAATTTTATTATATATTTTTATAATTTTTTCATTTAATAGAATTAAAAATGAGTAATTTAAAAAATTATCTTTTCACAAGTGAATCAGTATCCGAGGGCCATCCCGATAAAGTTTCTGATAGAATTTCAGATATGGTTGTTGATAGTTATCTTTCTGGAGATCCTTTCTCAAGAGTTGCATGTGAAACGCTTACAACAACCAATAAAGTAGTTTTAGCAGGTGAGGTTAGAGGACCTGAAATAAAACAAGATGAATTAATTGAAAAAGTTAGAGATTGCATAAAAGATATTGGTTATGATCAAGAGGGATTTACTTGGAGAGAAGCAACCAAAATAGAAAGCCATCTTCATTCACAATCTGCTGATATTGCAATGGGAGTGGACTCAGCTGGAAATAAAGATGAGGGAGCTGGAGATCAGGGTATTATGTTTGGTTATGCTTGCAATGAAACAGATGTTTTAATGCCTGCACCTATTCATTACTCTCATAAAATTTTAAGATTAATGGCAGAAGACAGAAAGTCAGGAAAGTTAAAAAACATAGAACCAGATAGCAAAAGCCAAGTTACTTTTGAATATGTAGATGGAAAACCTACAAAAGTAAAATCTGTAGTAATATCTTCTCAACACTCTGAAGATGTTAATCAAGCACAAGTCAGAGATTTGTTGAGACCTTACATGTTACAATCTATTCCATCAAATTTTCTTGAAGGTTTTAATGAAGATGAATTTTATGTTAATCCAACAGGTAATTTTGTAATTGGTGGTCCCGACGGAGATTGTGGATTAACTGGAAGAAAGATTATAGTAGATACTTATGGTGGCGCAGCACCTCATGGTGGTGGAGCGTTTTCTGGAAAAGATCCAACTAAAGTGGATAGATCTGCTGCATATGCAGCAAGATATATTGCAAAAAATGTTGTTGCTTCAAAAATTGCTGACAAGTGTTTAATTCAGTTAGCTTATGCAATTGGTGTGTCTAAACCATTATCAATTTATGTTGATTTATTTGATAACGATTTAGATAAAAACAAATTTGTTGTAGAAAAAATTAATAAAAATTTTGACTTGAGTCCCCGAGGAATTAGAGAGATGTTAAATTTAAATAAACCTATTTATGAGAAAACAGCTGCATACGGTCACTTTGGAAGAACACCTGAAGACAATGGCTCATTTTCTTGGGAAAAAACAGATAAAATAAGTCATTTTTCTAAATAGTTTCTGTTGAATTAAGAAAAAACTTTACTATATTGCCCTTACATTATTGAATTTACAAAATGGGCATTAGCCCATTTTTTTTTGGAGCGAACAAAACATGTTAAATAAAAGAGCAGACAAACTAGAATTATTAAGAATTGCCGAAGCTGTTGCTTTAGAAAAATCTATCGACAAAGAACTAATTATTAGTTCGATGGAAACTGGTATTGCAAAAGCAGCTAAATCTAAATTTGGTCAAGAAAATGAAATTAAAGTTTTAATTAACAGAGACAATGGTGACATAGAAATTTTTAGAAAATTGATTGTTGCTGAAAATCCTGAAAATTCTAATACAGAAATTAAACTTGAGGATGCTATTAATCTTAATGAGATTCACAAAGATAAAGCAATTGGAGACGAAGTATTACAACCATTACCATCATTTGATTTTGGTAGAATTGCAGCTCAAACTGCAAAACAAGTAATTAGTTTTAATGTCAGAGAAGCTGAAAGAGAAAGACAGTACAATGACTTTATTGATAAAAAAGACACAATTTTAAGTGGTATTGTTAAACGATTAGAATTTGGAAATGTAATCGCTGATCTTGGGCGTACTGAAGCAATAATCCAAAAAAATGAAATGATTCCAAGAGAAAATATTAAGGCAGGGGATAGAATTAAAGCTTATTGTTATGATGTAAGGAGAGAGCCAAGAGGACAGCAAATTTTCTTATCAAGAGCACACCCTAAATTTATGGAAAAACTTTTTGTTCAAGAAGTGCCAGAAATCTATGATGGATTAATTGAAATTAAATCATCATCAAGAGATCCAGGTAGTAGAGCAAAAATTTGTGTAAAAGCTGTTGATACCTCTCTTGATCCAGTTGGAGCTTGTGTCGGTATGAGAGGTTCTAGAGTCCAAGCTGTTGTAAATGAACTGCAAGGTGAAAAAATTGATATTGTAAATTGGTCAGAGGATCCAGCAATTTTGGTTTCAAACGCTCTATCTCCAGCAGAAGTTCAAAGAGTAAATGTTGATTCAGAAAGAAAAAAATTAGACGTAATTTTAACTGAAGAAAATTTAAGTAAAGCGATTGGACGAAGAGGTCAAAACGTAAGGCTTGCAACGAAGTTATTAAATTATGAAATTAACATAATGACTGATGCAGAAGACTCTGAAAGAAGACAATCTGAATTTAAAGAAAAAACTGAAAACTTTGTAAAAAACTTAGAACTAGATGAAACATTGGGTCAATTACTAGTTGCCGAAGGTTTTTCATCAATAGATGACATTAAAGATACTACTGCAGAAAGCTTGATGAAAATAGAAGGTATTGAAGAAGATACTGCAAAAGCACTTATAGAAAGAGCAAAAGAATTTCATCAAAAAGATCAAGAAGATATTTCTGAAAGAATAAAAGAATTAGGCCTTCAAGACGTGTTAATAAATTTAAAAGGACTAACACCTGGTATGTTAATGACTTTAGGTGAACAAAAAATTATTACATTAGAGGATTTTGCTGACTTAGCATCAGATGAGCTAACAGGTGGATATGATATTGTAAAAGGCGAAAGAGTGAAAATCCGAGGTTACCTCGAAGATTTTGCTTTATCCAAAGAAGAAGCAGATGAATTGATTATGTCTGCGAGAAATATTGTCTACAAAGATTGAGTGATGAGCTATGGAAAAAAAAACAAAACTAACAATATCTGGTACAGCCAAAAAATTGTTCAAAAATATTGAGATTGCAAAAACTCAAGGAAAAAATTCTGTAGTAATCGAAAAACAACCAAGCAAATTTCCAAGTAAAGGTGGATCATCTAGACCTGGAAGTTTCAAACCAAAAACTACTTCAACATTTAACAGAGGTGCTCCTACAAAATCATCATTTGCATCCAAATCACCACCAATAACAAATGATTTTGAACGAAGAAAACTTGCTGAGCAAAGAGCAACAAAGAGACTTAAAGGGGATGAAAATAAAGATAAGAAAACATTAAAGGCTGGAACTAAAAAAAGAGAATTAAAATTAACAGTTTCAAGAGCTTTGAGTGATGAAATTGAGGCAAGAGAAAGAAGCTTAGCTTCTGTTAAGAGAGCACGTCAAAAAGAAAATAAGAATTTAACTAAAGAAGAAGCTCAAGAGAGTTTAAAACCAGTTAAACGAGATGTAAATATTCCAGAAGCTATTACAGTTAGAGAGCTTGCTAATAGAATGGCCGAACAATCAAATAATGTTATCAAATTTTTATTTGGAATGGGTGTTACTGTAACTATTAACCAAACATTAGCAGCTGATACTGCTGAGTACTTAGTAAAAGAGTTTGGACACAACCCAATAAGAGGAGAAAAAGCTGAAGAAATAATTCAAAAGATTAAAGCTACTAGAGTTGAAAATTTAAAAAATAGACCACCAATTATAACTGTAATGGGCCATGTAGATCATGGTAAAACGTCAGTGCTAGATGTTTTAAGAAGTGCGAATGTTGTGTCAGGTGAATTTGGTGGAATTACACAACATATTGGAGCTTATCAAATAGAAAGCCAATCTAATAAGCTAACATTCATTGATACTCCTGGTCATGCAGCTTTTACAGAAATGAGAGCCAGAGGATCAAAACTAACTGATGTAGTGGTTTTAGTTGTTGCAGCTGATGACGGTGTTAAACCACAAACAGTAGAATCTATAAAACATGCAAAAGCTGCAAATGTTCCAATTGTTGTAGCAATTAATAAATGTGATTTGCCAGATGCAGACCCACAAAAAATTAAGAATCAATTATTAGAACACGAACTAATAGCAGAGGATTTGTCAGGAGATACTTTAATGGTTGAAATTTCCGCTATAACTAAATTGAATTTAGATAAATTAGTTGAAGCGATAATTTTACAAGCTGAAATATTAGACTTAAAAACTGATTTTGAATCTAAGGCTACCGGTATTGTTCTTGAATCTAAAATTGATGTTGGAAGAGGACCTGTTGCAACAATTATAGTAACCACTGGAACTTTAAAAAAAGGTGATTTTTTTGTAAGTGGTCTGAGATGGGGAAAAGTTAGAGCGATAATTGATGATAAAGGAAAAAATATCAATAAAGCACCTCCATCAGCACCAGTTGAAATTTTAGGAATTAATGGTGCAGCTAAATCTGGAGATGATTTTATCGTTGTTGATAATGAAAAAGAGGCAAAAACTTTAAGTGAAAATAGAGCCCAGGAAAGTAAAGATACGAAAAATCCATTAACGTTTGCAACTCAAGATTCGGCTTTTTCAGATACTTCAGCAGAAGAATTAAATTTAATAATTAAAGCAGACGTTCATGGATCGTCAGAGGCAATTAAAAATGCAATTAGTCAAATTAAACATGACGAAGTTAAGCCAAAAATAATTCTAGCAGACATTGGAATGGTAACTGAAACAGATGTTACTTTAGCAAAAGCTTCAAATGCAGTTCTAATAGCGTTCAATGTTAAACCAAGTAAGGAAGCAAAAAAATTAGCAGAAAATGAAAAAATAAAGATTTCATCATATAATATTATTTATGAAGTTTTAGACTATATTAAACAAAAAATGTCAGGATTGTTATCACCTGATATTCAGGAGACAGTTACAGGTACAGCTCAAATTTTAGAAATATTCAAAGTTTCAGGAGCTGGAAAGGTGGCAGGATCAAAAGTGATGGAGGGTGAAATCACTACTGCTTCAGATGTTAGAATAATTAGAGATGGAGCAATCATTTATACAGGAAAAGTTGGAACTCTATTTAGAGAAAAAAACCAAGTAAAACAGGTCAGTAATGGTCAAGAATGTGGAATTACGGTAAAAGATTATATGGATTTCCAAAAAAACGATACAATAGAGGCGTTTAGTGTAACATCTACTGAGAGAATGATCTAATGAGTGATAGAATTGGAAAACCAATATCCCAAAGACAGCTAAGAGTTGGAGAAATGATCAGGCAGTCTTTAAGCATGATTTTTATAAAAAATGAGGCTAAGGTCCCAAATTTAGAAACTAACACTATAACAGTTACAGAGGTAAGAATGAGTCAGGACTTAAAAATAGCTAAAGCATATGTGCTTCCACTTGGAGGTAAAAATGCTGAAGAGGCTATTAATATTTTAAAAAAATACTCATTTTTAATTAGAAAAATATTATCACAGAAAGTGGTTATGAAATTTTTACCAAAATTACTTTTTAGAAAAGACGAGTCTTTTGAGTATGCGGAAAAAATAGAAAACTTAATAAAACAAACAAATAAATAGGAAAAAAGAGGCATGAACAAAAAGGCACAAGAATTAGCAACGCATGATAAAGATACTGGATCTTCAGANGTTCAGATTGCTTTGCTAACAGAGAAAATTGAAACTCTCTCTACACACATTAAGCAATTCAAAAAAGATAAACATTCATCTGTTGGATTGTTGAGAGCGGTAAATAGAAGAAAGAAATTGTTAGAATACTTAAAGAACACAAAAATGGATTCTTACAAAAATGTACTGTCGAAATTGGGTTTAAGAAAATAAAAATCAAGATAGATAGAACGAAATGGAACGAAACGAAATGGAAATGAAATGTTTAAAGTACACAAAAAAGAAATAGAAGTAGCAGGAAAGAAGATAAGTTTAGAAACAGGTAAAGTAGCAAGACAGGCAGACGGAGCAATCATCGCTTCATGTG
>JGI26256J51712_1001113_pt1 | contig 10451 bp, 11 predicted proteins | sample SaaInlV_150m_DNA_FD_51712 | JGI IMG/M metagenome (IMG submission 51712) | reverse complement strand
ATTGCAAAAGAGAAAGCAAAAAGTATAGACATTGCAAATAGAACAATAGAAAATGCAAATAATTTATCTGAATTNGCACAAAAAATTGGACTAAGTGCAAATGTAAAAAAAATAGAAGATGTNGATAATTTAGAAAATTATGATATNATCATTAATGCAACATCCATTGGATTAAAAAATGAAAAAAGTCCAATTTCATTTGAAGGGATGAAAGAAAAAACAATTGTGTATGATATTGTATATGCACCAATGAATACAGATTTTATTAAAAAAGCAAAAGAGAAAAATGCAGAAATAATCTATGGGTATGAAATGCTTTTAGGACAAGCAACTAGAGCATTTGAAATTTGGCATAAAATCGAAGCACCTTATAATGCAATGAAAAAAGCACTGTTAGGAGGATTTTGATGGCAAAAGTAAAGGCAACTGTCAATGGCGCAGTCTCACTAGTCAATGCAATTGCAAATAAAAAAGGTGCAACATTAGGAATTTCATTAAAAGTCGAAGTAGTAATGGAGACATCCAAAGGTAAAGGAATTACAATTCAATCAGAAAACAAAAGTCTAAGTTCACGCCTAATCAATAAAACAATTGAGAAAATTGTATCAAAAAAAGATTTAGAAAAAAATAAAATAGCAATTACTCTAAACTCGGAAATCCCAACAGGTTATGGGTTAAAAAGTTCAAGTGCAATATCATCAGCTATTGCATTAGCATGTGCAAAAATATTCAAACCAAAATGGACAGATAAACAAATTCTACTAGCAGGAGTTGATGCATCAATTGAATCCAAAGTAAGTATTACAGGAGCATATGATGATGCATGTTCATGTTACTATGGAGGATTCAATGTAACAGATAATGCAAAAAGAAATAGAATACAATTCCAAAAGATACCATCAAATTTAACGGCAGTTATTTTTATTCCAAAAAATAGAAAACGAGGAAAGTTAAAAAATTTAAAAATATTATCACCAATTTTTAATAATGCATGGGAATTAGCAAAAGAGAAAAAATATTGGCAATCCATGACAATTAACGGGTTGGCAACTGCAGCAATTCTAGATTCAGATCCTAAAATTATTGTATCTTTAATGGAGAAAGGTGCACTGGGTGCATCAATTTCTGGAAATGGACCATCAATTGCAGCAATTGTAAAAAAAGAAAACATAGAAAATATTAAAAAAATATTTGAATCATTAGAAGGAAGAATAATTATTTCAAAAATTAATAACAAAAAGGCAGAAGTACATGAACTGTAAAGTAGAAAAATCAAAAATCAAAGGGGAGATTAGTTGTCCTTCAAACAAAAGTTATACACATAGAGGGATTTTTCTAGCATCACTTGCAGGTAATGACAGTAAAGTTGAAAATATTTTGGTATCAGCAGATACAAAAGCAACCATTGAAGCATGTGAAAAATTCGGAGCAATCATTGAAAGGGATAATTCATCAATTACCGTAAAAGAGTCGATAAAAATAGGCACAAATGTACCTGAAATCAATACTGAAAATTCAGGAACAACAATCAGAATTGCAATAGGGATAGCCAGTTTGTTTTCAGAAGAAATTATTTTGACAGGAGATTCAAGTCTTCAAAAAAGACCAATGCAACCATTGTTAGATGCATTATCAAGTATTGGGGCACAATATTCCTCAATAGATGGAAAACCACCAATCAAAATTAAAGGACAAATAACAGGAGGAGATGTAACAATTCCAGGAAATTTATCTAGTCAATTTATTTCATCATTGTTAATTGCAGCCCCTTTAACAAAAAAAGGAATTAACTTAACCATTGAAGGGGATTTAGTTTCAAAACCATACTTGGATGCAACAATTACAACAATGAGGAAATTTGGAGTTTCAGTTCAAACATTAATTCCATATAAAAAATACAACATAGCACCACAAATTTATAAAAAAACCACATTTACAGTACCAATTGATTTTTCAAGTTTAGCATTACTGTTATCATCAATGGTTCTTAATGGAGATGAAGTAATAGTTAAAGGAAATATTGGTAATTTACCACAAGGAGATGAAGCATTCATTGATTTTCTTGAACAAATGGGAGTATCAGTAATAATTGAAGAAGATCAAATTAAAATTAAATCACCTGAAAAATTAAAAGGCGGAAAATTTGATTTAAGAAATTCACCAGATCTTTTACCACCACTTTCAATTTTAGCATTAATATCATCAGAACCAATTGAAATTGTAAATGTAAAACATGCAAGATTAAAAGAAACAGATAGAATTTCAATTCTTGCAAGAGAGTTACCAAAATTAGGAATTAGTGTTATAGAAAAAGAAGATGGATTAATTTTAGAATCTTCAAAAAATATTACAGGTGCAAAATTAAATTCAGAAAATGATCATAGATTATTCATGGCATTTTGTATTGCTGGAACATATGTAGGGGATTGTATCGTAACAGATCCAGAATCAGTACAAGTTTCATATCCAGATTTCATTAAAGAAATGAATAGATTGGGGGCAAAAATTCAGATATGAAGATGTTACAGGAAATTAGAAAAAATGATTAAAGAAAAATGTAACAGGTGTGGTACACTTTTAGGTAAAGAAAGTAAAAAAACTAAACAGAAATTTTGCAGAAATTGTAAAAAGAAATTTGATTTGTTTAAATGATCATTCAAATTAACTTCTCTAGTTTCTTTTTCAAAATCAGAAAAACGCTAGAAAAAATCTAAAAATAAATCACAGTAAAATCAGTACTTTTTGTGCCTAATTTACTATGAATGTTCCATAATTGAGTCCAGAATCACAATTATAAACATCACTTAACATAGGTAATATGTTGCCTGGAAGTTCTATTGGCCAACGTCTTGTTTTAACAAGTTTTGGTGAAAGTCATGGAAGATCAATTGGGGCAGTGTTAGATGGATGTCCTGCAGGATTAGAGATAGATGAAAAAGAAATTCAAGAAATGCTAAATCAAAGAAAACCAGGTCAAAATTTAATCTCAACCCAAAGAAAAGAAGGAGACATTGTCGAAATAGTTTCAGGGGTGTTTAGAGGATTTACAACAGGTGCACCAATTACAATGTTAATTTGGAATGCTGATCAAAAATCAAAAGATTATGAAAATTTAAAAACAAAATTAAGACCAGGTCATTCAGATTATCCTGCAATGGTAAAATATAATCAATACAATGATCATCGAGGAGGTGGAAGATTTTCAGGCAGATTAACTGCAACACATGTAATGGGAGGGGCAATTGCAAGAAAATTACTCAAAGTCACATTAGGAATTAAAACAAATTCATTTACATCTCAAATTGGAAAAATAAAGATGGAAAAAGAGTTCAATGAAAAAATGTCTAAATTAATTTATAAAAATGAAGTCAGGTGTCCCGAAGAAAAAACAGCAAAAAGTATGAGAGAATCAATATTAGATGCAAAAAAGAAAGGGGATTCTTTAGGAGGAATAATTGAATCAGTTACAACAAATGTACCAGTAGGACTTGGAGAACCAATTTTTGGTTCATTAGAATCAGATTTGAGTAAAGCAATTTTTTCAATTCCTTCAGTAAAGGGAATAGAATTTGGTTCAGGGTTTAGAGGATCAGAATTATTTGGTTCAGAAAATAATGATTTGTTTACAATGAAAAGAGGAAAAATTGTTACAAAGACAAATAATTCAGGAGGCATCTTAGGAGGAATTTCAAATGGAATGCCAATTACAATGAGAATCGCATTCAAACCAGTATCATCAATTGCTCAAAAACAAAGTACAGTAGATATTAAAAATAAAAAAGAAACAATACTTCAAGTAAAAGGAAGACATGATCCGTGCGTAGTGCCACGAGCACCACCAGTAGTGGATTCACTAGTAGCCTTAACTATAGCAGATCACGCACTAATGGCAGGCACAATTAAGCCCACTTTATAAAAAAATGTCAGACATCAATCAGCTTAGAAATAAAATGGATACAGTAACATTAGAAATGATCAAGTTACTGAAAACTAGAACAGATATTGCAAAAGAGATTGGAGAAGTTAAGAAAAATATCGGCAAAGGAGTTACAGATGAAGAAAGAGAGGAAAATTTACGTGGAAAAGTTATTCAGACATCCAAAGAAATAAAATTAGATGAAACATTATCAACAAAATTTTTAAATTTTTTATTAAATGAATCAATAAAAGTACAATCACAAAATAAACAAACACATCTCTCAATTTTCTTAAAAGCAAAATCCCTTGAACAAAAGGTAAGAAAATAATACACATGGAAGTAGGTGAACCAGACTTTTTACCACCAGATATTGTAAAAAAATCTCTATCAGAAGTTTTTGAGAAAGGATTTATCAAATATGGTCAAGCAAAAGGAATGCCAATTTTTAGAGATTCACTTGCAAAATATGTTTCAAAAAAATTTAACGTAAATGTTACACAAGAAAACATAATTGTTAGTCCAGGTGCAAGATTTTCAATTTTTACAGCAATTACCACATTACTAAATCCAGGGGATGAAATGATCGTAATTGAGCCAGCATGGCCAGCATACAAGGATTGTGCACTAAATGCAGGAATTAAGGTTAGAACAATAAACACAACACTAGAAAAAAACTGGGAACCATCAATTGAACAAATTGAAAATATAATTAATTCAAATACAAAAATGATTGTTCTTAATTATCCAAATAATCCAACAGGTAAAATTTTACCAGTTGAATTACAAGATAAGATAATAAAAATAGCAAAAGAAAACAATCTGTATGTATTAAGTGATGAAATTTATTCACAATATGCAAAAACAAATTGGAAAAGTATTCTGAGTTATAATTATGAAAAAAGTATCGTGACTCAATCATTTTCAAAATCACATGCCATGACAGGATTTAGAGTAGGATATGCAATAGCATCTAATCAAATTGTAGAAAAAATGTCAAAACTAGAAGCATTGTGTTTAACAAATGTTTCAGAACCAATTCAATATGTTGCAATGAAGGCATTAGAAGCAGATACATCCAACAATTCCAAGATAAGTACAAAAAAGACTAGATATGCTGGCAACAAAAGCAAAAGAAATAGGACTAGAATTTATTATTCCAGATGGTGCGATGTACATTTTTGCAAAAGTAAACAAAGAAGGATTTGATGGAGTAAAATTTGCCAATAATTCTTTAGATAAAGGACTAGCAGTAGCACCAGGAGAAGGGTTTGGTAATTATAAAAATTTCATTAGAATATCTGCATGTCAAGACGAAAAAGCACTAATGGAAGGAATGGTTATACTAGGCAAGATCATGGGGGATACATAGTGAAGAAATTAACAGTAATTGGTGCAGGAGGCCAAATGGGACAATGGTTTACAAAATATTTTGCAGGTCCAGATTATGAAATAACAGGATATGATTCAGAAACAACTAATTTTGGAAAGAACGTCATAGTTTCAGAATCACTAGTAGGCGCAATTTTAAAAGCAGATTATGTAATTTTATGTACACCAACAAGAAGAACTCCAGAAATAATTAGATTAATTGCAAAAGAGATGAAAAGAGGAACATATCTTATTGAAATTTCATCAGAAAAATCAAAAGTTGTTTCATCACTAGGTAAAGTACCAGATAAAATTAATCCGATTTGTATTCATCCAATGTTTGGTCCAGGAATTAAATCAATTAAAGGTCAAAACATAATTTCAGTTCCAATTAAAGATGCTAAAAAAGAATTAACAGTTGTAAAAGAATTATTTGCNGGAGCNAATTTTGTNACAATTGATGCAATTGAGCACGATAAAAAAATTGCAGTTATCTTAGGTTTAACTCATTTNATGAATGTGGTTTTTGCAAATATAATATCAAAAGATGAAAAAATGTTACTAACAGAAAAAATGTCAGGTACAACATTTAGAGTTCAAAAAACATTAGCAGAAAGTATCATGACAGAAACTCCAGAGTTGATTGAAACAATTATTGCAAATCCTGAAATTAGAAGAGTTGCAGAAGAACTTTGGAAAGATGTTGGACGATTATTGACATCTGTTCAAGAATCAAAAACAGAAGAAGTAATTGAATATATCAAAAATTGTCAAGAGAGATTATCCAAACATACAGATCTTAATGAGTCATATAAAAAACTCACAAAGATGGTAAAAGCTGTTGAAAAATAAATAGAATGCGTTCAACAAAGATAGTTACATCTTTTATTAAAAATAATAATAAATTATTAATTCTAAAAAGAAGCGATAAAGTAAAATCAATGAAAGGTTTGTGGTCAGGAGTTAGTGGAATTATTGAGGGAAATGAAAACCCATTAGATAGAGCAAAAATTGAAATTTTTGAAGAAGTAGGAATTGTAGAAAAAAAGATAACATTGGTTAAATCCATAGAAAAAATGCAAATTCAGTCACAACAGTATGAGAATCATGAATGGGTAATCTTTCCATTTCTATTTCAAACAAAAGAAACAAAAATCAAACTCAATTGGGAAAATTCAGATTTTAAATGGATTGAATCTAATCAATTAAAAAATTATGAAACAGTACCTAGTCTTCAAAAAATATTAATCAACTTGTTGTAAATTCTCATTTTCTTTATCGTATTTCTTTTGTTGAGGTAACATCATGTAAACACATGCCCCGCCACACATAGTACAAGGAACATTATTTCCAGGATGTTGTCCAGTTCTACTATGTATTTTTGCAGCCTCTTCAGGATCAATGGATAAAGCAAGTTGTTTTTCCCAATCCAATGTACGTCGAGCTTCAGTCATTTCCATATCCCATTTAATGGCCTTATCACGAATCTTTACAAGATCACCTGCATGAGCTGCAATTCTATAAGCAATTAATCCAGATTTGACTTCTTCAGCGTTTGGTAATGCTAAATGTTCAGATGGAGTAAGATAACATAAAAGATCAACACCTTCACTTGCTGAAACTGCAGCACCAATAGCACTGGCAATATGATCATGACCAGATGCAATATCAGTAACTAAAGGACCAAGTACATAGTATGGAACATCTCCGATAAGAGATTTAGCTAATCTAACATTTGCAGCAACTTCATTTAATGGCACATGGCCAGGACCTTCAACCATAACTTGAATATCATTTTTATGAGCTCGCTTTGTTAATTGAGAAATATTGATCATTTCTTGAACTTGTAATTCATCATGAGAGTCCAAAATTGAGCCAGGTCTAAGGGCATCTCCAAGACTAAAAGTAACATCATATTTTTTAGCAATTTCCATCATGTAATCATAATGAGTAATGTATGGATTTTCTTTATCATGCTTTAACATCCAAGCTGCAGTAATTGTTCCACCTTTACTAACAACACCACCATGTCTTTGAACTTTTAAAATTCGCTTTGCAATATCTTTTGTGATACCACAATGTATTGTAGTGTAATCAACTCCATCTTTTGCATTATTTTCAAATGCTTTAATGTAATCATCTTCAGTTAAATTCAAAGGATTTTTGTGAACTTCAACACCATAGTTGTATGCCTCATAAATTGGAACAGTTCCAAAAATAATTGGTGCAACACCCATTAGTGTTTGACGTATTTTTTTGACATCGCCACCATCACTAAGATCCATAATAGTATCAGCATGATATTTTATTGCAACTTTTGCTTTTTCAATTTCTTCATCTAAATTTACATTCAAAGTTGAAGTTCCAATATTTACATTAACTTTAGTTTTCAATCCCTTTCCAATTCCAACATTATGGATTTTTTGAGGTCGAACATTATTACTAGGAATTATTATTGAGCCACGTGCAACTTTTGGAATTAACCAATCAATTGAAACATCTTCATCTTTTGCAACTTGTTTCATTTCATCAGTAGCAATACCACGACGGGCAGAAGTCATTTGAGTAGCCATGAAGTAATGTAGTTTTTACCTGATTTAAACAATAGTGAAAAATATTTAAAAAAAGTTCAGTATCTTAAAAATAATTAATTTAAATTTAATTTCTTTTCTAAATTTGATTTTTCAGACTTTATTTTTGAAATACGCTGTAAAATAGGCTCAACAATACGCTCAGAATCAGAAGAAGAGAAGTTTTGTCTAATCTCATTAACTCTTTGAATTAATTCAATTTCTGCAGAAACCAAAGATTCGTAATGATCAAATGATGTATCATCAGAAGGTAAAGATCCATTTTTAGAAGATTTCATTATCTAGGAGGGCTCCAACTTTCTTCAATGTTATCATCAATGTTTTCAGATACAAAATATTTTTTTCCACATTTAAAACACTGCCAAAGAAATTTTCCATCCATTTTTGATTGGTATTGCATAGGAAGTAAACAAGTTGTACATTGTAATTGATCAGGAACAGAATCATCAACCATAGGGATTTTACTCATATAATAAAAAATTCATTCAAGTATAAAATGAGTAACATAGTTTTGAATTAAATAATTTGTAATTAATGGAAAAACAGATTAGTGTTAAAAATTAGTAAATTATGTGAATTTATTATCTATTGGGGGTTCAGATCCATCATCAGGTGCAGGAATTCAAAGTGACGTTAAAACATTTTCAGCACTTGATGCATATGGTTTAACAGTTATCACAGCCATCACAGGACAAAACACTTCAAATTTTGGAATGGTTGAACCAGTATCAAAAAAAATGTTAAAAAATCAATTAGAATCAATAATTTCAGATTTTAAAATTGATGGAATAAAAATTGGTATGGTGTATAATTCAGAAATTATTAAAACAATATATCAACAATTAAAAAAATTAAGAATACCAATCGTAGTAGATCCAGTTATCAAATCAACTACAGGAGGAATGTTAATAGAAAAATCAGCAATAAATGATTTTAAGAAATTCATAATACCACTTGCGACAATCATTACTCCAAATAGATTTGAGGCTGAAATTTTGACAAAAACCAAAATTAATTCAAAAAATACGCCTGAAAAAATTGCCAAGATATTACAAAAAATAGGAGCAAAAAATGTAGTGATTACAGGCATAGATATTAAAAAAAATAAAATTTCAGATATTGTTTTAGAAAAAAATAAAAAATATTTTATTTCAAGTGAAAAAATTTCAAAAATAAATCATGGAAGTGGATGTATTCATTCAGCAGGAATAACATATGCACTTGCAAAAAATAAAAGTATCAAAGAAGCATTAGAATTTGCAAAACAAATTACTTTTGATTCAATCAAAAACTCAAGAAAAATAGGAAAGGGTATCGTAATTACAAAAATAGACAAACAGGATCAAATTAAAATAGAATTATCAAATGCAATCAATGAATTTACTAAAATAAAAAATATTTATAAAAATATTCCAGAATGTCAAACAAATTTTGTGTATGCACAGTCAAAACCAAAATCAACTAAAGAAGTGTTAGGGATTTCAGGGAGAATAGTTAAAGCTGAAAAAGAAGTAATTATTGCAGGGGATTTATCATATGGAGGTTCAAAACATGTTGCAACAGCATTACTTACAGTAAATAAAAAATTTCCCAAGATTTATTCTGCAATAAATTTGAAATATCAAGAAAAAACAATATCAAAAATTAAAAAATTAAAATTAACAATTTATGGTTATGATAGAAAGTTAGAACCTAAAAATGTAAAAATTAAAGGATCAACAATAGAATGGGGAATTAAAAAAGCAATAAAAGATTCTAAAAAATCACCAGATGCAATATATCATAAAGGAGATTTTGGGAAAGAGCCAATGATTATTTTATTTGGAGAAACACCAAATAAAGTAATAAAAAAAATTATGAAAATTATTTAAAATAAACAGACAAATTTATCCTTGAACATAAATACTCAAATTTGAAATAAAATCTGTGAAGGCAGTAATTCTTGCAGGCGGATTAGGAACAAGATTAAGACCATTAACAAATAACACACCTAAACCCATGTTACCAATAGGAGAAAAACCAATTTTAGAGCATCTGATAAATTGGACAAAGAAGAACGGAGTTAAATCAATAGTTCTATGTGTGAGTTATCTTAAAGAAACAATTGAAGATTATTTTGAAGATGGAGAAAAATTTGGAGTTAAAATTGAATATGCAATATCAAAAAAGCAGTTAGCTACTGCAGGACAGCTTAAAACAGCAGAAAAATTCATTGAGGGTGATTTTGTTTGTATGTATGGAGATTCACTTTTTAATTTTAATCTAAAAAATATGATAAAACAACATGCAATAAAAAAAGCATTAATTACAATGAGTCTAAATGAGTATAAAACAAATTTTCCATACGGGGTAATTGAAACTTCTAAAAATGGCAAAGTTAAAAGCTGGAATGAAAAACCAGAAATTAAAGCAAACATAAACATGGGTTGTTACATCATGAATTCAAAAGTTTTTAGTTTAATCCCAAAAAATAAACCATATGGAATGGATGAAGTTATAAAAAAAGCAATGAAAAGAAAAAAGATGATAAATAGTTTCATTACAAAAAAAGGATTTAGTGATATTGGTAATAA
>JGI26256J51712_1001109_pt1 | contig 10465 bp, 9 predicted proteins | sample SaaInlV_150m_DNA_FD_51712 | JGI IMG/M metagenome (IMG submission 51712) | reverse complement strand
TGAATGCATTCTCTAATTGTTTCATATGAGATATTATTTTTTAAAAACATGTGACTTATTATTTTATTAATATAGTGCTAACTTCTATGCGATCCAATTTTTAAATTAATTTCACGATTGTTTAAATCAGGTAAATGAGTACACAGTATTATGGGAACTCAAATGACTTCTGCTCGAAGAGGTGTGGCAACTGATGAAATGAAGCAAGTTGCAAAAGATGAAGACGTTTCACTCGATTGGTTGATCCCAAAAATTGCAAAGGGTTCGATAATTATCCCTAGCAATAATGTAAGACCGCAAAAAATTCATAATGTTGGAATTGGCAAGGGAATGAAAACTAAAGTTAATGTCAATATTGGAACTTCCACTTTGAATGTAAATTTAGATGAGGAAATTGAGAAGGCTAAAGTTGCAGTAAAATACCATGCAGATACTATGATGGACCTTAGTGATGGTGGCGATGTTAAAAAAATACGTCAAACACTCATGGACAATGCCCCAATTACTTTTGGCACTGTCCCAATTTACGAAGCTTACAACTACGGTGTTGAAGTTCACAAAAACCCTTTGAATTTAACAGAAGATGATTACATCAAAGCATTTGAAAATAATGCAAAAGATGGCGTTGATTATACCACTATTCACTCTGGAATTACAAAAGATATTGCAAAACGAATCTTAAAAGTTCAACGATATGGTGGAGTTGTGAGCAAAGGTGGTACAATAACTGCTGCTTGGATGTTAAAACATGATAAAGAAAATCCATACATTACTCATTATGATTANATGATGGAAATTGCCAAAAAATATGATGTAACCTTTAGTCTTGGTGATGCATTAAGACCTGGTTCAATTTTAGATTCCCATGATGAATTACAGGTACAGGAAATGATCAATATTTCTCGATTAACAAAAAGGGCTCATGAACAAGATATTCAAGTTATGGTTGAAGGACCTGGCCATGTTCCATTGAATGAAGTAGCTGCAAATGTCAGATTAGCTAAATCCCTTATCGGTGATGTCCCTTACTATGTTCTTGGTCCTTTAGTTACTGATGTTGCTTCTGGACATGATCATATTGCAAGTGCTATTGGNGCTGCAGTTTCAGCAAGTGAAGGTGTAGATCTTTTGTGTTATCTAACGCCATCTGAACATTTGGCGTTACCTAATGCTGAAGAGGTTAAAGCTGGATTGATTGCTTATAGAATTGCAGCTCATGCTGGTGATCTTGTAAAAATGCGTGATAANGCCATTAAATGGGATATGGAAATGACTGAAGCTAGACGCACATTGGATTGGGAAAAACAACTTGCTTTATCTATNGATCCTGAAGCAGCTGCAAAAATTCACAATAGAACTGGACAACATCTTGGAAATAATGTGCCTTGTACTATGTGTGGAGGTGCATGTGTTTACATGATGTTACCTCAACAAAAAAAATATGNCCAAGAAAATGAAAATTTACAACAAACTGAATAGTAATTTATCTAGTCCGTCCACTGTTTCATGATTTTTTAATTCATTTACGCTAATCCATCTGAATTTTGAATTTTCTCAATTCAATCTAATCTCTGTTTGTTTTGTTTCAAATAAACATGGAAATATTCTCCACTCGTGATTTTCATACTCTGCTAAAGAAATTTTTATTTTCTCTATGGGTTTGAGAATTTTAATTTCATCTTCTATCGTTACGATTTTCTCAAAAAATTCAATTTTTATTCTATTTGCTGGATTCTCACCCTGGATAATTCCGTTAACTCCTCAACATAATCCATTCGTTGTTATTACTTTTTCACTTCTTTTTAGAATTAATAATTTATTATTATTTTTAATAAAATATGTATAACTATTTTTGTTGAATCCCGTTTATCTATTTTTCAATAGTTTTTGCCATCTTTGTGAGTTTTTTATATGACTCATTAAGATCTGAGTGTTTAGACAGTCTCTCTTGGCAATTTTTAACATATTCAATTACTTCCTCTGTTTTTGATTCTTGAACTGATGTTAGTAATCTGCCTACATCTTTCCAGAGCTCTTCTGCAACCCTTCTAATTTCTGGATTTGCAATTATAGTTTCAATTAATTCTGGAGTTTCTGTCATTATGCTTTCTGCCAATACCTTTTGCACTCTGAATGTTGTACCTGACATTTTTTCTGTCAGTAATGATTTTTCATCTTTTGATATTATGTTTGCAAAAACCAAATTCATTAAATGCGTTAATCCTAAAATTATTGCAATTTTTTTATCATGTTCGATTGCATCTATTGTAACGAAATTTGCTCCCTCGAACAATTCTTTTGCNACTGTTAATTCTTTTTTAGCATCTTTAATTGGAACTGAGATGATNTTTTGGTTTTTGACTGTTTTTATTCCTGGACCAAACATAGGATGNATNCAAATTGGATTAATTTTGTCTGGCATTTTTGATAATGATGATACAACTTTAGATTTTTCTGANGAGATTTCGATAAGATACGTCCCTCTTTTCATTTCTTTTGCAATTAATCTAATTATTTCTGGAGTTCTTTTTGTTGGTGTGCATAGAATGACATAATCTGCTTTCAAAATTGCACCTACTAGTGATTCTGATACTATTACATTTTTTCCAAAATCGTTGCTTTCTGAATCATATCCCGTTACTTGGTATTCTGAACCCGAAAAATAATTTGTAAACCATTGTCCCATTTGCCCCCCTGCACCGATAACTGTTAATTGTTTCACTGTTTTTCACTCATGATGTTACCTAGTATATGCATTCCTTTCATTAGTGTTTTTTCATCTTGACATGCCGATATTCTGATAAACCCCTTGTAGTTCCCAAATCCTTCCCCTGGTGCTACTGCTATTCCTTTTTCTAGTGAATTATTGGCAAATTCCACTCCGTCAAAGCCTTCTTGATTAATTTTTGCAAAAATATACATTGCTCCATCAGGAATTATGAACTCTAGTCCCATTTCTTTTGCTTTGTCTGATAACATATCTAGTCTTTTTTGCACTTTTTTGGAATTATTTGATGTATCTGCATCTAATGCTTTCATTGCAACATATTGGATTGGTTCTGAAACATTTGTTAAGCAAAGTGCTTCTAATTTTGCCATTTTTTCTATGATTTGTTTGGATGCTATTCCGTANCCTACTCTAAACCCTGTCATGGCGTGTGATTTTGAAAATGATTGTGTGACGATACTTTTTTCATAATTGTAACTTAGAATGCTTTTCCAATTAATTTTTGCATANTGTGAATAAATTTCATCACTTAACACATACAAATTATTTTCTTTTGCTANTTNCATAATGCTGTCTTGTAATTTTTCTGGTAAGATTTTACCTGTTGGATTATTTGGATAATTCAAAACAATCATTTTTGTATTTGGATTAATTATATTTTTAATCTGCTCAATCGANGGTTCCCATTTTTCTTCTAATTTCGTGTTTATTGTTCTTACTTTGATTCCTGCATTTAATGCACAATCTTTGTATGCTGGCCATGCTGGTTCAATCACTATCATTTCATCCCCTGGATTTAGTAGTGTACTGATTGCTGAATAAATTGAAAATCTTGCACCTGGACTCACTATGATATTTTCATGTGTGACCCCTACGTTGAATTTTTTTGAAACATATTTTGCAAGTGCTTCTCTGAAAATTGGCATTCCTTTCGCTTGTCCGTATTTGATAAACCCTTTATCAAAAACTTCTGATAGTGATTTTTTAACAATTTCTGGTGGTGAGAAATCTGGTTCCCCCACTTCCATGTGTATTATTTTTTGTCCTTCTTGTTCAAGCGATTTTGCTTTTAAGAAAATAGAAAGATGTGTTTGTTTATTTTCTGATTGCACTCTTATTGACTCGTTTAGTAAAAAATTTAAAAACTTTGATGCTAATGTTTCATCTAATCCTATTTCCTTGGATAATTGTAATATCTTCCCACGTAAGTTATCCTCGCGTTCTTCATCTGAAACACTCTTTCCAATATTTTTTTTAACTTCGCCAATTTCTTTTGCAATATTTGTTCTGGTTTTTAGCAAACTGATCATTTCTATTGTCACTGCATCCATTTTGTTTCTAAGATCGTTAATATCTGACATTTTTTTATAAACTGGGTTTTATTGCGCCTGTGATAAGTGCATGATCTGCTATTGTTAGAGCAACTAGTGAATCTACTACTGGTGCTGCTCTTGGTACTACGCATGGATCATGTCTTCCTTTCACTTGAAGTATTGCATCTTTTTTATTTTTAATATCTACGGTACTCTGTTTTTGAGCGATTGATGACACGGGTTTGAATGCAACTCTCATTGTAATTGGCATACCGTTTGAAATTCCTCCTAATATTCCTCCAGAGTTATTTGTTTTTGTTACGATTTTCCCTTTCTTCATTGTGTACAAATCATTATTTTCTGAACCAAATAATTCTGAACCTCTAAATCCTGAACCAAATTCCACTCCTTTTACAGACGGAATTGAAAAAATTGCTTTACTCAAATCTGATTCTAATGAACTAAAAATTGGTTCGCCTAGTCCTACTGGTACATTTGTTGTAATTGATTCCACTATTCCTCCTAGGGAGTCTCCTTTCTTTCTTGCATCTAAAATTGATTCTCTCATTTTTTTAGCTGTTTTTTCTTCTGGACATCTTACTTCATTTTTATAAATTAATTTTGACATTTTTTCATTAAATTCCTTTTCCATCTTTATTTTTCCAATTTGTGATGTGAATGAATTTATTTTTATTCCTAATGTAACTTTAAGCAACTTTCTTGCAATCGCACCTCCCATTACATGTGTTGCAGTTAGTCTTCCTGAAAATCTTCCTCCTCCTCGATGATCATTAAACTGATTGTACTTCATCATTGCGGGGTAGTCTGAATGACCTGGTCTTAATTTTGTTTTTAAATTTTCATAATCTTTTGATTTTTGATCTGAATTCCAAATTAACATTGTAATTGGTGCTCCTGTTGTAAAACCCCTGAAAACCCCTGATACTATTTCTACAATATCGCCTTCTTTTCTTTGTGTCGAAATTAAATTTTGACCTGGCTTTCTTAGGTCTAACATCGTCTGTATTTCTTTTTCGTCTATTTCTAATCCTGCAGGACATCCGTCCAATACTGATCCAATTGATCTTCCATGACTTTCACCAAAACTTGTTAAGACAAGACGTTGGCCAATAGAACTTCCCGGCAACACTCTACCTATGTTAGGTGATGTTTATAATTCCTCGTGGTTTTGGAAAAAATTACCCTTTGTTGACATATTTTGCTGTGAATGAATACGGTGATTTTTCATTGGCTCTGAATTTCATTTTTGATATTTTTGCCCAGTTTTTCTAAAATTGTTTATAATTTTTGAATTTTTGCGCCTAATCTGTTCATTTCTTCTATAAAATTTGGATATGACACTTCTACTGATTCTGAGTCTGTTACCGTACAATTTCCAATATATGTTCCAGCAATACAAAATGCCATAAATAATCTATGATCATTTTCTGAATTTAGCTTTGCGCCTATCAGTTTATCTGAGGACTTTAAAATCAAACCATCTTCTTTTTCTTCTACATTGATTCCTATTTTTGGTAATTCTCTTGCAAGGATGGCAATTCTATCTGTTTCTTTTAATCTTGCATGTTTTACATTTACAATTTCTATTGGATTTGATGAAATTAGAGATAATATTGCAAGTGGTGGTAGAAGATCTGGCGAATTTCTTAAATCAAATACTCCTCCTTTTAATTTTTCAGGTGATTCAATTTTAATTTCATCTTCATCAATTATAATTGATACACCTAGCTGTTCTAGAAAATCTATGAATGCTTCATCTCCCTGTGGTAAATTTCCCATACTTCCTTTGACTGTTATGTTTTCTCCATTAAGTACTGCGAATGAAAGAATTAACGCTAAACTTGAAAAATCAATTGGAACTGTGAATGTAGTATTTTTATAAATTTGTGGTAGCACATTATATTTTTTATATGGGATTAATGTTTGAACTGAAACTCCAAATTTTCTCATTGTTGCAACTGTTGCATCTAGATATGGTTTTGAAACTAAATTACCTTCTATGTTTAAACTAATTCCTTTTTTTGTTAGAGGCGCAGTAATTAATAGTGATGAAATAAACTGACTGGATAGATTTCCTGGAATTGTGATTTCTCCTCCTACAATTTCGCCTTTGATTTTAATTGGTGGTTTTCCATCTATTGAAATACATTTTGCCCCTATGCTTGATAATGCATCCAACAGTGGNTGCATTGGTCTTTTCTGAATGCTCTCATCTCCTGTTAGGGTGATTTCTTCTGAAAATAAACTGGCGATTCCTATTGCAATTCTAATTGTCGTTCCTGAATTTTCAGTATTGATTTCAGGTACATTTGCGCCTATTTTTATTGATTCTTTTACAATGATTGTTGATTTCTCTACTTCTATGATCGCTCCAAATTTTTTGCATGCTTCTATGGTTGCTTTTGTATCTGCTGATAGTAGAACATTCTCTATTTTGCTGTTATTGCCTGCAAGCGATGCTAAAAAAATTCCTCTGTGTGTGTAGCTTTTGTTTGAAGGACAGGCAATCTCCCCTCTGATTGTTGATTTCTCTACTTTACAGTTCATTTACTTCTGCCTTTTTGTTATTTACTTTTGAAACAATTACATTTCCTTCCAATGCCTCAAATACTTTTTTGACATTAGATAAATTATCTTTTTTAACTATTGCAGCTATTGATGGACCGTTACCTGAAACTGATGCCGCTAATGCGCCCTTTTCAATTAAATCTATGATTATTTTAGGATCTGAATTTAAAATAGCTGACGTTGCTAACCCGTTGATTGTCATCGATTCCCAATATTTTTTCCCTTTTGCTAATTCCCATGCGTTGTTAAAAATAGGTGATAATATTTTTAACTTTTTCAAATTTCCGCGTTTTCTATTTTTTGGAATAAAAATAACTGCGATTAAATTTGACGGTACTCTTTCAAANTNTACTCTTTTTCTTTTTCCATTATCTGTTACATTGAATCCTCCATAGTAACACGAACATGCATCATCATATGCNCCTGTAATGCTTACTTTGGATTCGATTGATGCGTCTACGCCTGCCACTAAAATCTGCTTATCTGTTAATTTCGGTTTGAATATTTTTGCACATGCCAATGCAATTGCTGATGATATTGCACTTGAACTTTTTAACCCGTACCCTGTTGGAATTTCTGAATTTATTGTAATTACCATCTTGTTTTTTTCTAGATGTTTTTTTGATACAATTTTTTCAATTGTTTTGTTAATTAGGCGTGAACTTAGGCTTCTATTTTCTGATTGAATTTCTATTCCTTTACCTTCNGATGTTTCTATTGTGACCTCAACTTTTAACTCAATTCCTAGAGTTGCTCCTTTTTTATTGGCAATTGCACTAACTATGGAAACTGCTCCATGAACCGTAGCTTTTACTTTTACCATCAGAATCCTCCTAGCAATGATTTTTTCATTGCATTATATGGTGCTTTCATCTCGTGCCAAATTTCAAATGCCCTAATTGCCTGCCCGAGAAGCATTTCGTATCCATAAATTATGATTGCGTTTTTCATTTTTGCTTTTTTAATAAAATCCGTATTCATTGGTGTGTATACAATGTCATAAACAACTGTTTTTTCATTTATTCCTTCAAACGATATTGGACTTGGTTCATCTTTTAAGCCAATGGATGTTGCATTGATGATTATGTTGTAATTTTCTGTGGATGTATCTATTGATTCTATTTTTTTAACATTTGCACTTAATCCTAGTTTTGTGGCAAATTCTAATAGATTATTTGCTTTTTCTATTGTTCTATTTGCAATGTCTATGCTTGCAGCTTTCTCCTTTGCAATTCCTGCAACAATTGCTCTTGCAGCTCCCCCTGCTCCTATTAGTAAAATTTTACTATTTTGTATTGCAATGTTTCTTTTTTTAAGCGGTTCCAAAAATCCATCCATGTCTGTATTGTAACCTTTCAACACGCCTTCATTATTNACTACTGTGTTGACTGCACCAATTATGCTGCATGATTCATCCATTTTATCTAAATACTTCATCATTTCAATTTTATGCGGAATGGTAATGTTGAATCCATTTATTTTTATTTTTTTAAGTCCTTCAACACCTCCTTCTAATTCTCCTTTTGGAATTCTATATCCTATGTATGATGAGTCTAAATTTAATTCTCTAAACGCTGCACTGTGAATGTTTGGAGATAGGGAGTGATCAATTGGATCTCCAATCACTGCAAATCTTTTTGCCATTTTATTTTATTGGACAATATGATTGATTTAAACTCTCAATTTTCTATTTAGTTCATTTTAGATTGATTATTTTTTTAACTTCATCCACACTAAATTGTCCTGGAGCTATTGCCTTTCCTAGTGATACGTAGGTGTATGGACTTCCAAGATATAGGCATAAAATTCTGGAAATTCTGCCAAAATCTCCCATGGCAAATGAAATTAAATTGTTTTTTCCTTTATTCTTGTATAGTTCTAGCATTCTAGTTGAATCATCTGTTGATTTTGCTGTACTCACAATTTTTACATTATTTGAAAATTTACTCATTTGCTTAATTTTATTTTTTAAATCTGCATTTTTTGGTGTTTTTTTAAAATCGTGCCAAGAAACTAATAATTTAGTTTTTGTTGATTTTAGGTATTTGAACAGTTCTTTATTTTTATTCAATGTATTGAATTCTATGTCTAGTAAAAATGGATTATATTCTGCAATTAATTTTATTATTGAAATTCGTTCTTTCTCATTTCCTGTAAATTTACCGCCTTCTGTTTTTGGTCTTAGTGTACAAACAACTTTGTTTAGATCTTTTTTTATTATTTCTAATGTTTTTGGAACTTCTTCACTTTTCAAAAAATCTAATCTAATTTCAACATAATCTGATTTTTTTAATGCAACTTTTAATTTAGCTCTTATTTTTTTTGGTGTGTCCTCTCCAATTGATATGCACGTTTTGTATTTCATTTTTCTAATATGTATTCATCAGATACTTCCATTCCAAAATGTCTGCCTGTTGCAGGTTTTGAATGCGCCATGACAACATCTCCTTTTTTTAGATGTGTCACTGATACGAGTTGTCCATTTGCTTTGACAAATCTGATGGTCTCTGCATCTTGTGCAATGATCCCTCCTATTTCGTTCCCTATTGAAGCTTTTATCATTAACATTGGTCTTCTTTCAATTTTTGCTCTTCCTACAGTTGCTCTTCTTGCCTCTCCTTTGGAATTTAGAATTAATACTTCTGATCCTGTCTCTACTTCTGATAGATAGTTTGTTGTACCATCTGGTGATAGTGTATAACAATGAACTGCACCTGCATTTACTCTAAAAGGTCTTGGTGATGTGAATGATGATCCTACTGATTCATTATGAACTAAAAATAAGAAATTTGATCTATTCCCAATCAACATTCCTTCTCCTTTGTGTAACATTGATGCTGTATCTACACACACTCGTTCTCCGTCCCCGACTTCTTTAATTTCAATAATTTTTGCTTGTTTCATCTCAAAACTTCTTGTTCCTAAATACACCATTGCTTCTTTCACTTCATTAATTGATGACGTGCTGAAAATCACTCCATCCACTCCTACTTCTAAAATCGAAAACATTTTTCTAACCTCTTTAGTGTTTCTTGCAATTGCAAAAATCTTTGTGTGTATTTTATGTAGTTTAGCAATTATATTTTCTAATGGAATTATTTTCCAATCTTTTACCTCTATTATTACAAAATCTAATCCTTTTTTTGATATTGATAAAACATTTTCAATATCTGTATTTGACAATACTTCAAATTTAACTCCAACTTTTTTCCCTTTGGGTTTGACTGCCCCTTCTTTTTCTAGTACCACATAGTTTGAAGAATTTGATGTTGAAATTGTTTTNAATTTTGTTTTTTTCTTACCTAATTTTTTTGGATCTAGATATACTGTTTTAATTCCCTCTTCTTCTAATTGAGGTAAAAATTTTTCTAATTTTGCTTGATTTACTTTTGGTAAAATTATTAATTCTCTTGTTTTATTCAATTCTTTTCATCGCTTCCTTTGCGGTTCCTTTTTTAAAAATTATTTCAGCTAATGCTTCAACCATCTTTTCAGGTGCTTTATGGGCAAAGATATTTCTGCCATATGTTACTCCTTTTGCTCCTGCAGTTATGGCATCTTCAGTCATTTGAAGAATATCTAAATCTGTTTTTGCTTTTGGACCTCCTGCAATTACAATTGGTACTGGTGTACTTTTTACAATTTTTGCAAATGAATCGATATCTCCTGTGTATAATGTCTTAACAATATCTGCACCACATTCTGCTCCAATTCTTGCAACATGTCCTACGATTTCTGGATCATGTGGATTTGGAATATTTTCTCCTCTTGGATACATCATTGCCAAAAGTGGCATTCCCCATCTGTGACATTGATCTGCTGTCATTCCAAGTTG
>JGI26256J51712_1001103_pt1 | contig 10512 bp, 8 predicted proteins | sample SaaInlV_150m_DNA_FD_51712 | JGI IMG/M metagenome (IMG submission 51712) | reverse complement strand
GTTAAACGCCGAATTATGATTGGTGCGTATGCGCTATCAGCAGGATACTATGACGCGTACTATTTAAAAGCACAAAAGACCCGTCACTTAATTAGTGAAGATTTTAAAAAGGCCTTTAATGAGGTGGATGTAATTATGGGCCCAGTATCACCAACAACAGCATTTGACTTGGGTTCAGTTAAAGATCCAGTTTCTATGTATTTGGCTGATATTTATACGCTAAGCGCTAATTTGGCAGGCCTTCCAGGGATGAGTATTCCAGCCGGGTTTTCAAATAAATTGCCGGTTGGCTTACAATTAATTGGCAACTATTGGTCTGAGTCAAAACTGCTTAATATTGCACACCAATTCCAACTACAAACTAATTGGCACCAACAAATGCCACAGGAGAATTAGCATGGAGTGGGAAACAGTTATTGGCCTTGAGATTCATGCGCAGTTAAGCACTAAATCTAAGATTTTTTCATCTGCCTCTACTGAATTTGGTCAAGCGCCTAATTCTCAAGCATGTGCAGTTGACTTGGGTCTTCCAGGTGTATTACCTGTATTAAATGTAGAGGCTGTAAATAAAGCTATTAAATTCGGCCTAGCGGTAAATGCACATATAAATCAACGTAATATTTTTGATCGTAAAAATTACTTTTACCCAGACTTACCAAAAGGTTACCAAATTTCACAGATGGACCTGCCAATTGTGGGTGAAGGGGAAATTGAAATTACCGTGGGTGATAACACCAAAGTAGTTGGTGTTACACGTGCTCATTTAGAAGAAGACGCGGGCAAGTCAGTCCATGATATGTTTAATGAATATACTGCGGTAGATCTTAACCGTGCTGGCACGCCACTGCTTGAAATAGTTTCTGAACCAGATATGCGTAGCGCTAAAGAGGCAGTTGCCTATGCCAAAAAAATCCATGCACTGGTTCAATATATTGGTATTTGTGATGGCAATATGCAAGAGGGATCTTTCCGTTGTGATGCCAACGTATCACTCCGCCCAATGGGCCAGGAAAAGCTAGGTACGCGAGCGGAGCTCAAAAATATAAACTCCTTTAAATTTTTAGAGCGCGCGATTAATCTTGAAGTTGAGCGTCAGCAAGACATCCTTGAAGAGGGTGGTCAAGTGGTGCAAGAAACACGTTTGTATGATGCTGTTAAACACGAAACTCGCTCTATGCGCTCAAAAGAAGAAGCGAATGACTACCGTTATTTCCCAGACCCAGACTTGCTACCGGTTGAGATTACAGATGAGCTAATGGCCTTAATAAAGTCCAGCTTACCTGAGCTTCCTGTTGAGAAAAAAGCGCGTTTTATAGCTGAGCTGGGTTTAAACGAATATGATGCAGATGTACTTACATCGCAAAAATCATTAGCTGATTATTTTGAAATTATGCTCAAGAACAACCAAGATAACGCCAAACTTTGCGCTAATTGGGTGATGGGAGAGTTGTCTGCCATGTTGAATAAAAACCAGCTAGAGATTGAGCAGTCGTTAGTATCTGCACAGGATTTGTCGCAACTAATCGTACGTATTGGTGATGACACTATTTCTGGAAAAATTGCCAAAGATGTGTTTAAGGCGATGTGGGAAGGTGAAGGCTCTGCCGATCAAATTATTGAATCAAAAGGTTTAAAGCAAATGACTGATACAGGCGCTATTGAAGCGATTGTTGATGAAATTATTGCGAATAATTCCCCTCAAGTTGAGCAGTTTAAATCTGGCAATGAAAAAATTCTAGGGTTTTTTGTTGGCCAGGCAATGAAAGCCACGCAGGGAAAAGCCAATCCAAAACTACTCAATCAATTACTTAGAGATAAGCTCAGTTAGAAAATGTTGAATTTTGCCAAGCTTGGCAGTGAATTTTCAACAAAGGTACAAACTCAGCCACTGGATCAGCCGTTTTTAATTCATAAAAATACCCAGCTTTATGCTGACTTGGGGCTGGTGTTGACTGATTCTGAACTGTTAAAGATTACTTCTGGTGAGGAAAAATTTGAACAGATAGAGCCTATCGCCAGTATTTATGCAGGCCATCAGTTTGGCCACTTCAACCCGCAATTAGGCGACGGACGTTCATGTTTAATTGGTCAAATAGAATCCAACGCTCCAGGTTCCAAAAGGGGCTATCAAGAATTATCACTCAAGGGTGCAGGTCCTACTCCATACTCTCGACAAGCAGATGGTCGAGCAGTCTTACGCTCTTCGATTCGTGAGTATTTGTGTTCAGCAGCCATGCAAGGGTTGAATATTTCCACCACACAAGCGCTAAGTTTAGTAGGTAGTTCAACAGAGGTTTATCGAGAAAATCTAGAAACAGCCGCTATTGTTATGCGTGTAGCACCAACACATATTCGTTTTGGTCATTTTGAATTATTTGCATCACGCGGGCAAATTGTACAAGTTAAAAAATTGGCCGATTTTGTTATTGAACAGCATTTTCCTGAGCTCCAAGGTGCGAAGGTGTATGAAGATTTTTTCTTAGAAGTGGTTAAGCGTACAGCGGTTATGATCGCTTCATGGCAGGCACAAGGCTTTGCACACGGAGTGATGAATACCGACAATATGTCCATATTAGGCTTGACTATGGATTATGGCCCATTTGGATTTTTAGAAACGTACGACACTTCATTTGTTTGTAATCATTCGGATCATGAAGGGCGTTATGCATTTGATCAACAGCCCAGTATTGGATTGTGGAACTTAACGCGTTTGGCTGACGCCTTGTCTAGTCTAATTGACACCAAGCAAGCTAAAGCTATTTTGCAAACTTATGAGCAGCAGCTAATCAAATCTTACTCGATGCTAATGCGACAAAAATTTGGGCTCGTCCAGCAATATGAGGGCGATCATCAATTGATTAATCAGTTTCTTGAGTTATTGCGAATACACAAAAAAGATTACACTAACTCTCTAAGGGGCTTGGCAGATCTTGAAAAATTATCAGCAGATGATAACTTTTCAAGTTGGCTGGTATTGTATGATCAGCGCCTTGCTGAGGAAAAAATTGAGCATAGGGTTGAGCTTATGAATAGTGTTAATCCAAAGTTTATTTTGCGTAATTATCTTGCAGAAGAGGCTATTCGAGAAGCTGAAGATCAAAAGCGTTATGATAAAATTTCTACCTTATTTAATTTACTGAGTAGTCCATTTGAGGCGCATTTAGGTTTTGAAAGCTATACCCAAAAGGCACCAAAGTGGGCTCAAGGTTTGAGTGTTAGCTGCTCTTCGTAACTTGAATTAAATCAATCCAACTAGTGCATAAGCCCAGTATTGAATGAACTTAGTAATGGGCAAAATAACTGTTTGAAAGACGCCTAAAAATAACAACCCTAGCAAAATAAACAGACCGTATGGCTCTAGCTGATCATACTGGTATGAAAATTTGGATGGTAATAATGAGCTAACCACGCGACCCCCATCAAGCGGTGGCAAGGGCAGTAGGTTTAACACCGCAAGCAGTAAGTTTATCTGAATGCCGACTTGCGCCATATCTGCTAAGAATTGTGATCCAGTATTCATGGCGATAAAAACAACAATAAGCCAGCCNNCTGCCATTATAAAATTACTCACCGGCCCGGCAATNGCNACCCAAAGCATATCCTGTTTNGGTGATCGAAGTGCACTGAAATTAACCGGCACAGGTTTGGCCCAACCAAAAACAAAGCCCGCTGTAAAATATAAAAAAGCCGGCACCACAATGGTGCCAACTAGATCAATATGCTTAATGGGATTGAGCGTTAGTCTGCCCATCATACGAGCACTATGATCTCCTAATAAAGAGGCAACCCAGCCGTGAGCAGTTTCATGCACAGTGATGGCAAACAACACAGGAATGGCATAAATTAATAGTGTCTGAATATCAATCATAATAAGGTCGCTCGGGTAAAATTAGCATAATTATTTAAAAGCACCAATTCATTTTATATGAAAACCACACAACTGTTAATTCCAACGCAAAAAGAAGCGCCGAATGATGCGCAAATTATCTCGCACCAATTAATGATCCGGTCCGGCCTTATTTCTAAGCTGGCTTCAGGCTTGTATTCGTATTTGCCCATGGGTGTAAGAGTGCTTAAAAAAGTTGAAAATATCATTCGTGAAGAAATGGATAAATCAGGCTCTCAAGAGGTGTTAATGCCAGTAACACAACCGGCAGAGCTTTGGCAAGAATCAGGCCGTTGGCACGAATATGGTCCAGAATTATTACGTTTTAATGATCGCCATGGCCGTGATTTTTGCCTAGGCCCGACACATGAAGAGGTTATTACCAATTTAGCCGCTCAGTATATTCGTAGTTATAAGCAGTTGCCAATGAGTTTTTACCAAGTTCAAACTAAATTCAGGGATGAAATTCGCCCTCGATTTGGCGTGATGCGCTCACGTGAATTTATCATGAAAGATGCCTATTCCTTTCATTTAGATCAGGATTCATTGCAACAAACATACGATTTAATGCACCAAACCTATTGTCGTATTTTTGATCGTCTAGGGCTTGATTATCGACCTGTGTTGGCAGATTCTGGCTCTATTGGTGGTGATGCTTCTCATGAGTTTCATGTGTTAGCAGATAGTGGCGAAGATGCAATTTGTTTTTCTGATGAATCGGGTTATGCCGCTAATATTGAAAAAGTTGCCTTTACCAAGCAAGCCCAAACTTGCACACCAACAGCACAACAAGAATCTGTTTTAACTAAGAAAAAAACCAGTATTGAACAAGTCTCTGAATTTTTGAAAGTAGAGCGTTCTCAGTGCATTAAAACATTAATTGTTAAAACAGCAGGCGGATTTAAGGCATTAGCCCTTCGCGGCGATCATGAGTTAAACGAAATTAAAGCGCATAATTTATTGGGTGAATTTGAACTGGCAACCGATGAAGAAATTAAGTCATTAGGCCTTAAAAAAGGATTTATTGGCATCAAAGGCTTAAGCATTGAGCTAATAGCTGACTATTCGGCCAGTATTTTATGTGATTTTGTTTGTGGTGCTAATGAGTGGGATCAGCATTTAATTGGCGCTAATTGGCAAGGTGTTGAGTTTGTTGAAGCTGATTTGCGTAATGCGCTTGAAGGTGATGAGTCTCCAGATGGACAAGGAAAATTAGTGATCAAACGTGGCATTGAAGTGGGCCATATTTTTCAATTGGGCGATAAGTATTCTAAAGCTATGAAAGCTAACGTGATTGGCGAATCTGGCAAAGCGGTAACCACCACTATGGGCTGTTACGGTATCGGAGTTACGCGTGTGATTGCAGCAGCTATTGAGCAAAATTATGATGATCGTGGTATTATTTTTCCCGAAGCCATTGCGCCGTTCCAAGTGGTCATCGTACCGATTAATTACAACAAATCAACTCGAGTGAAAGACTTGGCCGATAGTTTATATCAACAGTGTCTAGATGCGGGCATTGAGGTGTTACTAGATGACCGTAAAGAGCGAGCTGGTATTATGTTTGCAGATTCTGAATTGTTAGGCATTCCACATAGAATGGTGCTGAGTGATACGCATGCAGATAATGGCAATGTTGAGTACAAGGCGAGAAATCGTGCTGATAAAATTGAAGTTGTCTACAGTGAGGCTTTGAGTTTTATTCAGTCTAAGTTAGCTTAATACTGAAGGATATATTATGACTTGGTGGCAACACATTATTCCCCAGCACGCTTTATCAAGGCTTATGTTTCGTTTTGCGCGTATTGAAAATGCTTGGATAAAAAACACTTTTACTCGCTGGATCATAAAATCTTATGGTGTTGATCTATCTGAAGCAGTGCGTGAGAATGTTGAAGATTATAAGCATTTTAATGATTTCTTTACTCGTGCACTTAAGCCTGGTGCGCGTGAAATTGGCTTGAGTGACATTGTGAGTCCTGTTGATGGAGTGGTTTCACAAGCTGACAATATTAGCCATGCAACAATTTTTCAGGCTAAAAATCATTACTATACGGTTTCAGCATTATTAGCTGGAGATTATCGCGCCGATCAGTTTGATGCGGGTCTGTTTGCCACAATATACCTGTCACCAAAAGACTATCATCGTATTCATATGCCTTATGATGGCAAGTTGATTTCTATGGATTATATTCCTGGCGACTTGTTTTCAGTGAATAAGGCGACTGTCGAAGGTGTGGATAATTTGTTTGCTAGAAATGAGCGAGTCGTGTGTTATTTTCAAACTCAATTCGGCTTATGTGCTTTTATTTTAGTAGGTGCTATTTTTGTTGGCTCTATGCAAACGGTTTGGGCAGGTCAAATTAACCCACCGTATCAAAAGCAAGTACAGCATTTTGATTATTCAGACCAAAATATTGAGCTCAAAAAAGGCGAAGAGATGGGGCGCTTTAATATGGGTTCGACCATTATAATGCTAATGCCAAATCAGAAAAACCTGTTAAATTTAAACCCCGGACAGGCAGTTCGAATGGGTGAATCTTTAATTTAGTTTAGTGAGTTTGACTAATTTAATTGCTTGATCAGAGATTTGTAAAATTTCAACTAAAATTTTTCCAATTTTTAGACTAACATCTCGCTTTGGAATGGTTTGTAATTCTTCCAAAATAAGGCCGTTTAGGGTTTTGGCTTTTGCACTCGGTAGCTGAACATTAAGGAGTGCGTTTAACTCTCGCACGCTAATTCTAGGATCAACCAGATAGCTTCCATCCTCTTGCAAACTAATCTCATCGATGCATTCATTTTGATTGGAGGTAAACTGCCCTACAATTTCTTCTAAGATATCCTCAAGCACAATCAACCCGCGAACCTCTCCATACTCATCAACAATTAAGCCTAAACGTCTTTTTTGAGTTTGAAAATGCTCAAGCTGATGTGCAAGAGAAGTGCCTTCAGGGACAAAGTAAGGAGATCGAACTAACGCCAAAACGTTGTCCATACTAAATTCTCCTTTAGCATAAAGGTTGACAATGTCACGCATATGTAGCACACCTGTAATGTTGTCACTAGAGCCGTCATAGGTAAGCAGGCGAGTATGTTGAATGCGCTCAAATTGCTTTAGGATTTCATCAGGTTTATTGATGTCAACACTGATAAGCTCATGTCTAGGAATCATAATGTCTTCAACTTTTACTTTTTCTAAATCAATGATGTTGAGCAGCATTTTTTGGTAATTTGAAGCAATAACAGGCTTGGCGTTACTCACCACCATGCGTAATTCTTCAGAGCTAATATCATCATTTTGTTGATGAGTATGAATGCCAAATAATTTTAGAATAAGAGTTGAAATTTGTGAAATAATCCAAACAAAGGGCTTAAAAAGTTTGATTAGTGCGCTAATAATAATAGAGGCTGGTAGGGCGACTTTTTCTGGATTTTTAGCGGCAAAAGTTTTTGGTGTGGTTTCAGCAAAAACCAAGATAACAAAGGTGAGTGCAAGTGATGCCAAGACAATAGAATCCTCTCCCCAAAGCTTAATAGCTAGAATGGTGGCAATACTGGAGGCAAAAATATTAACAAAATTATTGCCCAGTAAGATAGTGCCAATTAGATGGTCTGTGTCTTTTAATAAATGCTCAGTTCTTTTGGCATTTTTGTTGGTAGCGCTTAAAGCCTTTAGACGATAACGATTAATCGCCATCATCGACGTTTCAGTAGAAGAGAAAAAAGCAGAGACCAGTATCAAGCCAAAAAGCAGGACACTAAGCCAAAAAGTTGAAAGTGATTCCAATCAGTTGTGGTTTGGTTGAATAAGTTAAGGCTTAGTTTAATTTAAATGTTTAAAAGCATCAAGCCCTGGATAGATCGCTTTAGCACCTAATTGCTCTTCAATGCGCAAAAGACGATTGTATTTTGCCAATCGATCAGAGCGCGATAAAGAGCCAGTTTTGATTTGGCCGCAACCCGTTGCAACGGCTAAATCAGCAATGGTGGTATCTTCAGTTTCACCAGATCGGTGAGACATAACTGCTGTATAGCCTGCTGCATCAGCCATATCCATGGCTGCAAACGTTTCAGTAAGCGTACCAATCTGGTTAACCTTGATTAGGATAGAGTTGGCAATGTTGTTATCTATGCCTTGTTTTAAAATTTTGCTATTAGTTACAAATAAATCATCACCAACCAGTTGTACTTTGTCGCCTACTTTTTTAGTGAGTAAATCCCAACCTTCCCAGTCATTTTCATCCATACCATCTTCGATTGAAATAATAGGGTAGTTTTCAACCCAGTTGGCCAGGTAATCAACAAACTCTTGTGAAGTTAGGGATCTGTTTTCTGAAACAAGATTGTAAGTGCCATTTTTGTAAAATTCAGAACTGGCTGCATCAATACCGATAAAAATATCTTTTCCTGCTGTGTATCCAGCATTGGCAATTGCCTCTAAGATTACTTTAAGGGCATCTTCATTTGATGCAAGATCGGGTGCAAAGCCACCCTCGTCACCCACAGCTGTGTTCATGCCTTGAGCTTCTAAGACTGATTTTAAGTGATGGAATACTTCAGCGCCATAGCGTAGTGCTTCTTTAAAGCTTGGCGCGCCAGCAGGAATAATCATAAATTCTTGGATATCAACGCTATTATTAGCGTGCTCACCACCATTGATAATATTCATCATCGGCACAGGTAGCTGATAGTCATCACCTTGGTCAAGTGAATCATATAAAGGCTTGTGCTGTCTATTAGCGTTAGCATGTGCTGAAGCAAGTGATACAGCTAAAATGGCATTAGCACCCAATCTTGATTTTGTTTCAGTGCCGTCTAGGTCAATCATGGCTTGATCAATCTTGCTTAAATCTTCAATACCAAAACCAATAAGAGTTTCATTAATTTCAGTATTAACAAATTCTACTGCCTTTAAAACACCCTTGCCTAGGTAACGAGATTTGTCACCATCACGCAATTCTAAAGCCTCACGTTGACCTGTTGAAGCGCCAGAAGGCACCATAGCACTACCAATAGTGCCATCATCAAGAATAACATCTGCTTCAATGGTTGGGTTGCCTCTAGAGTCTAAGATTTCTCTTGCTTTGATTTGCTTAATTTTCACACTGATTCCTATTATTTTTATTCGAAGAATGATTTCATTTTACCAAAAAATGAGTCTGACTCAGGGTGATGTTTCTTGCCACATGAGTCAGAAAATTCCTCTAATAGTTGTTTTTGTTTTTTACTTAGGTTGACCGGTGTTTCCAATTTAACTTGGCAAATTAAATCACCTGTTCCACTACTACGAATAGCGGTAATACCTTTTCCTCGTAGTCTGAACTGTTTGCCAGTTTGGGTGCCAGCTGGAATTTTAATTTTTAATTTTCCGCTGAGTGTCGGTACTTCAATTGAGCCACCTAATGAAGCGGTTACAAAATCAATAGGCACCTCACAATACAAATCACTACCTTCACGCTGGAAGATTTCATGTGGTCTAACATGTACTTCTACGTACAAATCACCACTTTGACCCCCGCGAACACCGGCTTCACCTTCGCCGCTAAGACGAATACGGTTGCCCGTATCAACACCTGCTGGAATCTTGACCGATAACGTTTTTTGTTTGCGCACCACGCCTTGGCCACGACACGTGCCACACGGAGATTCAATTTTTTGACCTGTGCCAGAACAAGTCGGGCAAGGGCGTTGAACAGCAAAAAATCCTTGTTGCATTTGCACCTGTCCGGCGCCATGGCAAGTGCCACAAGTATTAACACTGGTACCCGGTTTGGCGCCTGTGCCAGAACAAGTATCGCAAGTCTCATTTTTAGGAATGCGAATCTTAACTGTTGTGCCTTCGGCCGCTTCTTTTAGGTCAACTTCTAAGTCGTAGCGTAGATCAGAGCCACGATTGTCTGCTTGCTGATGGCCGCCGCCACCAAAAATATCGCCAAAAATATCGCCAAAACCACCGCCGCCAAANCCGCCTCCACCACCAAATCCACCAGCGCCAGCACTACCATCAACACCTGCATGACCAAATTGGTCGTAAGCTTGACGTTTTTGCTCGTCTGAAAGAATGGCGTAAGCTTTTTGAATTTCTTTAAATTTTTCTTCAGCCGCTTCTTTATCGTCTGTATTCCGGTCAGGGTGATGTTTCATGGCCAAGCGNTTGTAAGCCTTTTTAATTTGCTTCTTATCTGCGCCTTTTTCAACACCTAGAACGTCATAATAATCTCTTTGTGACATAACTACCTTTTTATAAAGTTAAAAAACCTTCTTCAAATACTCAGATCTGAAGAAGGTTAGTGATTGATTTAGATCTTAAAGACTACTTGTCGTCTTTAACTTCTTCAAAGTCTGCATCAACCACATCATCGCCTGCATCCGTTGCTTGTGAAGCACTGCCGTCAGCTGATCCAGCTTTGGCTTGTGCTTTTTCAGCTAGAGGCTGTGCTTTTTCAGTTAACGCTTGTGATTTGGCATCAATAGCTTCCTTATCATCGCCTTTAACAGCTTCTTCAAGCTCGGTAATCGCTGCTTCAATTGAAGTTTTTTCATCTTCAGATACTTCTTCTTTAAGCTCTTCTAAGGTTTGCTTGGTAGAGTGGATTAAAGAATCTGCCATGTTTTTAGAAGTA
>JGI26256J51712_1001094_pt1 | contig 10576 bp, 19 predicted proteins | sample SaaInlV_150m_DNA_FD_51712 | JGI IMG/M metagenome (IMG submission 51712) | reverse complement strand
ATCAAAACATGTTTTGCATAACAATCCTTCCATGTCCCATTGCCATCGTGGTTCCCACAAATCTGTAATTTTTTGAGTATTTTTACATACTACACACGGCTGTCTTACTTTTCCTTCATAGTATTCTTTTGATTTATCAAAATGGCAATCGCCACATAGTGAACCTTTAACATTCCATTCTTTTTTTGGTTTGTGTTTATGCGTTAATTCTTTATCGCAAATTGCACAATTTACTTTCTTTTTGCTAAATAATCCCATTTTGTTACTCTTTTTGAAATAACATATTCTATAAATGTAAATAAAATAAAAATATCAAAAAAAGACTCTATTTGTTTAAGATTTTCTCAAGAGCTTGACTTGCATTAAGCATTCCATTTTTCTTTGCAAACTCTTCGATCATCTTGTATTGTTTTTCAGTAAAACAAACCGGCATTGAACGATTTTCCATGAATATCATTTGAATTTTTAACTAATATCTTTTTCTCTTGAAAATCAGATCAATATTTCTCTAAATCTTGAATTTTACCTCCTAGTAATTTTATTCTGTGACTAAATATTGGGTAAATTCATTATTATTATTAAAAATAAGTTTAGGACTTAAGGTCAATTCTGATGCAGACTTTGACGACAGTCCTTCTTGCTTAATCTCAGTTATTTTTGTAACTGCTATCAGCAATTATACTATGNTGAATTTGGTAATGTATTCTTGTTTGATCTTTGTAAACATTCATCGTNTCAGTTTGATCAAAATAAAACACCATAGTACTATCTAGTATTTTGTTTTAAATTCAAACAAGTCTGCGACTTTTACTAAAAGGCTGAGGTTAGTTTGCCCTCAGTTTTTTAATTTCAATTTTAAAATTTAGTTTTAGCTTGTTTTCATTTTGAAATTTCACCATGTTTTTTATCCTGAAACGACAAAGATCCTTATAGTATTTTTAACTAAACAATATTGCAGACTAACACTAATGGTAGTTGGGCACTTTTCCTAACTACCATTGGCTATATTTTAAAAGTTTTACAAATAATTTTTCAAGAATTATGTGCTCTAGAAATATTTGGAAAGATATTTCAAACCATTTTTTCTATAATTAATCATGGTAAAAAAACGTCAAATCTTAGTAATTGGAAATAATACTAATGGTTGTACTCCAAAACATGAAAAAATTGCATATGATATTGGAGTAGAAATTGCAAAATCTGATTCTGTATTAATTACTGGTGGATTGGGTGGTGTGATGGCTGCAGCATCTCGTGGTGCACATGATGCAAATGGTTTGGCAATTGGAATAATTCCTCAAGATGATCCTTCTGTGGCAAATGAATTCTGTGATATTGTTATCCCTACTGGCATGGGGCTTACTCGTGATTATCTCAATGCTCTTAGTGCCGATGGTGTGATAATTGTAGGAGGAGGGTCTGGTACTTTATCTGAGGCGTGTGCTTCATACATGTACAAAAAACCAATGGTTGCCATTAGAAATTTGGCTAGTTCTGTTGAACCATACATTGATGATTATATTGATCATCGAAAAAATATCAAAATTATTGGAGTTGATACTCCGCAAGAAGCAGTAAAGACAATTTTAGAATTAATTATTTCAACTAAAGTTTGATTCACTTTTTTTGTATAATTTAATATGACTATATGCTCCAAGAGCATACAAAATGTATGACCAAATATACAATATATCCAAAGGATGTCCTGGATAATAATTTTCTTCAACTAGAAAAACAAGGTAACTAGTATCTGCCAACACTAGAAAAATTGTACCAAACATGACCATCGTCCAAAGTAAATTTACTTGTCCTCTAAAGAAAAGAATTGCAGCAATAATTGCTGGTACCAAAATAATTGAATCTAAAATTGGATACATTGCAAATAGAAATATTTCGATATCACTTAGTACTTCATCTCCCACATCAAATGTCAGGTAGAGTGTTGGAATTACTAACAAGAAACCTACAAGCGATGAAAGCAGAATGATGTTTTTTGTAATAATTTTTCTTCTAGGTCTTAGATAAAATATTGTAAATGCCAAGAATAGTGGATATCCTGCAATGAAAAAAAACTCACTTGTAAATGTCGAAATATCTTCAAAGTCATATTCTTGTTCATAACTATAGGTCATTTCTCCTGCAAACCAGCTAGCAAAAGCTAATGTGAATAATATCCAAGCAATACTGTGATTTCCCTTTATTCCATATCTTAAGACTAGAATTGCACCTAAAGCAATAACCATAACTGGTGTAATAATGAAAAGTACATCTGTCATAAAAATATCTTCAGTAATTGGGAATTGTTCTTGATTGATAATATTGCCAATTAGAAATATTACGACTACTGCAATAAATGAGAAAATTAGAACATTTTTGTTTTCTAATGTATCGTAACGAGTATTCAAGAATTCTTTTCCATAACCGTCAGAAATCGTACAATGGGTTTGTCCATACTTGTTTTTTTCAATCTCTCGTTAATTGTTTCTAGGATATCTTGATAAGCATTGCCAAATAATTCACTCAAAACTATTTTGAGATATTCTGGATATTTTAGACAATCTGATAGTTCACAGTTATACTCTTTTTTTAGTCTGGATTTGACTAATTCTAATTCTGGTGTACCCATCTTTAGAAGTGCATGTTCAACTGATAATGTGATTAACTCTTTCATCATTTCATCATCATTTAACATGAAAAAACATGTTTTTTACATTATTTATAATCATCAATAATTATTTTGACTTTGAGGACTCCTTTATCTAGACAAAAATTATTGTTTTACTAAACAAATTATTGCATAGATACAAGCAATGGGTCTGGTTTGTAAAACTCACCATGTTCATCTGCTAATTTGTTTAATTCATCCACAATTTTACTAATTCCAATCTCTTTTGCTGTCTCAAATAGAGGTTTTTTTAAACCAAGACCTAATCGTGCTGCCTTTTCAATTTCTTCAATATCGCTTGCTCCATTTGAAATGAGCCATGCTGCATTGTTTAAAATATTTGCAACCATTTGAATTGGATCACACTTTGCAGCTAGTTCTTCTGAAAGTGAAACTCGTTCATACTTATCATCTGAATATTTGTAGTATCCTTCTCCCGATTTTTGTCCTAATTTTTTTCCATCAAACATTTTCTCAACTAATGGATGTGGTTTTATCACTTTTTTATCTCGTAAATACATCTCTGTTGTTGCTTTGTGAATTACATCCATTCCAGTAAAGTCTGCTAACTCAAATATTCCCATAGGAAAACCGAGTTTTAATTTTACAGCAGAATCAATTTCCTCTAATGTTGCACCCGTTCTNTCTTTAAGAAAACATGCTTCNTGAACCATTGGAATGAATAGTCTATTGATAATAAATCCNGGAACATCTTTTCTGCAAACTACTGCTTGTTTATTGACTGAATTGACATAGTCTAGAGTCAAATCTGTAACTTGTTGACTAGTTTTCTCACCTGGAATCACTTCCACTAGTTTCATTAATTGTGGTGGATTGAAAAAATGAATTCCTATAAATTTATCCGGACGTGATGTGGTGTTTGCTATTTCTGTGATTGGNAATGTACTTGTGTTTGATGCAAATATTACTTCAGGTGCTGCAACTTTATCTAGTTCTTCATANACTTTTTTCTTTAAATCCATTATTTCTGGAACTACCTCGATAATTAATTCTGCATCTTTTACAGCATCNCTCAAATCNACAATTGGGGTAATTCTTGAAAATATTGAATCNCCTTCTTCTTTTGAAATCTTTTCTTTTGANACTAGTTTATCTAAACTCCATTTTATTTTCTCCATGGCTTTATCCAAAAATTCTTTTTTGATATCTCGTAATACTACATTATATCCTGCAGTTGCTGAGACTTGAGCAATTCCATGCCCCATTACTCCTGAACCTAAAACTGTGATATTTTTTACTGTCATATTATCCCAAAAACCNTGTTTCCTTTTTAATGTATTTGAGGAACCAAAAATACATTATTTTTGATCGTTTGGAGTATTTTCTAACCCTNTTGTTTTTGGAAAATCACAAGTTGATGATATATTGTTCAAAATNCCCATGTTTATTTTTTCAAACAGACAGTGAATTATTAAATAAAATCAGGTAAAACCTTTGTGCAAAAACAAGAATCAGAGGATCAAGAGGAGGTACATACTCTAAATGAATTACGTTTTATTCAAAAAATGAATAAATCCCTGACTACTCAATTAAATAAAAAAATTCATCAAATTGAAAAATTAAACAAAAATCTATCTGAACAAAATTCCAAAAAAGACGATTTTATTAGTATTGCAACACACGAACTAAAATCTCCAATTCACCCAATTCTTGGATTTGCAGAACTTGCAAAAACCGGAATCATGTCTAATGATGAAGCATGGGACGGTGTAGTTGAGATGGCTACCCAGTTACAGAATCTTATTGGNGTAATTTTAGATGCAAACCACATTGATAGACAATCTTTAAAATTATCATTTTCAGAAATTAATCTTAAATCAATTATTACTCAAAAAGTAATGATTTCAAAAGCTTCTCCTGACTGCATGGTTCCTATTGTATCTGAATTGGGCGATGATATGATAATTTCAGGCGATGAGGTTCGATTAGGTGAGGTATTTCAAAACCTGCTTAATAACTCTGTAAAATTTACAGAAACAGGATTAATCAAAGTTTCAGGATATGTTGATAAATCAAATAATGAAGTACTCTTGAGATTTTCTGATACTGGAAAAGGAATACCAAAAGATGTTGAAAATCATCTTTTTGATAAATTTGTTACAAAAAATTCTGACTCGCAAAAACCTGGAACTGGATTGGGATTGTTTGTAAGTAAAGGAATTATTGAATCGCATGGCGGAAAAATTTATGCAAATAATAATTTTTTAGAAAAAGGTGCAACTTTTACAATCATTCTTCCAATCACTCAATCTGATCAAGTTTCTTGATTGTCAAGATATCCAATTAGAAAATTTTTATTTGTTCATTTTGAAAAAACATGAATTTATGTTAAATTTTCTTTTACACTAATCGATGACATTGTTGTGGGTAGCGATTGGATTAGGAATCGCCTTTGCAGGTATATTAATTCGAAAATATCTGAATACCCACAAATATGATTATGTCAAATTGAATTTACATTGTAAAAATTGTGGTGATCTCACAAATGGATTAAAATGTCCTCAGTGTGAAAATGAAAAAGCACCTAAAAATTATTAATAATTTAAAAATTTGATTAATGTTATTTTTGGAATTACATTATTTTTAGGATAATTCTAAAAAGATAAAATTATTTTCTTCATTAATTATTGATTATTACTGAATCTTTAATTTCTGAAGAATTGTCTCTGATTTTATTGGCAATTAACATTGTAAATACCATATTTGAGGATATTTTTTGTATCATAACTAAACTAGTTTGTTTATTTTGAACATTTCGTATCATTTTTAATGTATTTTGAATTCTCAGTAAATTATGGGCTTGTTTAAGCGTAAAAAAGAGGATGAAAATCAAACAAAATGTGATACATGTGGGACAGACCTACATGATCCTGAACGACTAAAAAGACACATGAAAAAAGCCCATGGAAACGTCCCTGCAAAGAAAATGGATCCTAATGCAGGTGATGGTGGCACTTGGTAGGATGGAATTAAGTTCCAGTCAAAAAGCCGGTTTAGTTTTTGGTGGTGCATTTCTTCTTGCAGGAATTGTTTTATCGACTATTATTTTCCCGTTTTGGCATCTAATTCGTGAAGATGTGTTTGAAGATGTGGTGATTCTAACAAATGATGATGGGGTGTGTTATGTTGAGACTGCCGATCTTATTCCTAAAACAATTGAAAATTGTGATGCAAATCCTGGCGATGATGTATCTATAAAATTTGGTAAGGGGCTTGCATGGGCNACCATTNTTCCATAATCGATGATTTAATATTTTAAAAAATACTGTGAATTTTAATGGATTGTATTTTTTGCAAAATTATATCTGGTAATATTCCTGCAAAAATTCTTAAAGAAACCACTCAATCAATTTCATTTTTAGATGCATTTCCTTTAGCAAAAGGACACGTACTTGTTATTCCTAAAACTCACCATCAAAAAATTCAAGATATGGGTAATGATGAGAATACTGATTTATTTTCACTTGTACATGAAATGGTGTCAACAGTTGATTCTGTTTCAGGTGCAACTTTGGTTGCAGTACATAATGGAATTGATGCAGGGCAAGAAGTACCACANGTTCATGTTCATTTANTTCCAAGATCTAAAGATGATTCTGCAGGACCAATACATAGTATGTTTGATTCTTCATTGAATCTATCNGAATCTGAANTAGATGATATTTACAATAAACTAAAAACTTAATCTCAAAATGGAAANAGTCTTTNTTTAGTGTCTTTATTTTCTACAATAATTGCTTTAGTTGGGCATGTTTCAGCNGCATTCATTATTTTGTTAACTCCTGCACCTTTTTGATTNATCACTGATGATTTTGGATTTAGCTTACTGNTCTTATTTATNTCAAAAACATCTGGNGCTATTGTCTCACAACTACAGCATGCAATACACAAACTTTCATCAACATCGACAAACAGATTTGGTTGAGATTTGGGTTCTTTTGCCTTATCCCATTCACCGTTTTTACCATCTGTACGCATTTTTGCATTGTAATCCTCCCAAAATTTTCTTTCATATTCTTTCCAAAAATCAGGATCTCCTTCTTCAAATTCACGTGTATATTTCCCCCAATCTTGCTCTGGAATTTTTTGTTTTCCTGGTGGTGCGCCCCATTGAGGTTTTCTTTTAAAATTTGTTTTTGTATCCTTTTGTTTGTAATTTTGATATGTTGTGAATTTTTTTGGAGAATGTGTATTCTTTAAAAAATGATATGCTTCTGTAATTTTTTTAAATTCTGAATCTTCTTTTTTATCTTTTATTCTATCTGGATGAACTTCTAGTACTTTTTTTCTATATGATGATTTTATTTCTTCTTGAGATGAATTTTGCTGTACATCGAGTATTTTGAGTGCTTGATATGTATTCACTATATTTTGTAATGTGTCATATGTTAAAAATAATTTCATACCTCTTGCTATTCTAACATTGTTTCATCTTCTACTTTCCAAGCTGGCTCTACAATACACAAAAATCTCAAATTTCCTGAACCTGTATTTTTTATGAATTGCTTTGAGTTTGGTGGTACAAAAAATGAATCATCTTTTTGAAGATGAAATGATTCATCATTAACTTTTAGATCTCCTTTTCCTTCTAAAATATAGTATATTTCAGATGATTTGATTTTATGCAAAATTGATTTTTCCCCTGATTCTAAAGTAAATTGTGCAATACTNTAGTTGATTTTATTTTGTGTATTTTGTGGGTTGAAAAATTNTTTGATTTTTAATCCCTCATTTCCTTGAAATGATTCTATATCTGAGTTTCTTCTTAACGACATTTACTCTAAATGATTTTTGAAACTTTGGATTTAAAATCTGATTCATACCACACAGTTTTGTATTCTGCATTTTTTCTTGGTAGGATGTTTATTGCAATGTGAGAAAATGTCTTTTTGTTGTTAATTGAACCATGTGTGTGGAGTGTTTTTGCTGGGATGTGTACTATGTCTCCCTCGTTTAGTGCAATTCTCTCAGTTTTTTTGATTGTGAAATTACTTTTACTTGAACCATATCTTTTAAAAATCTCAAGACTTCCTTTCCCCTTTACTCCCATTAACACTTGATTTCCATTATGCCAATGAATTTTTGTCCTTGAACCTTTCTCAAAATGAACGTGATAGATATCTTGGTCTTGGGATTTAATTTTACTTGATAAAACTTTCATCCATGTTTTATTTGTAAACCATTCTGGGTTTACTTTTCTTTGATCCCCTGAACCGTAAATGTTTGTCTTTTTCATTTTAAATTCTATCCAAAATTTTCTTTTTCTTTGATTGAAATTCTTTTTCCGTTATGACTTCTGATTTTCGTAGTTTACCTAATTTTTTTAATATTTCCAAGTCATCATGTGTGTTTGATGTTATATTTTTTGCAGTCGACAGTCCTTTTGTTATTTTTTTAATTCCTCTTTTTTGTAGTTCTTCTCTTTCTTTTTTTGCTTGTTTGCGAATATCTTTGCTAGTTTTTGAGGCTTGTTTTGCAGTCATTGCACCCAATTCTACTGCATTTTCTAGTACCTCGTCTGCTTTTAGAATGCCTTCTTGAATGGCTTTATCTGCTTTTTTTAGAAATTTTTCAATATGGCCATTTTTTCCACTTCCCATAATTTTTGAATCATTCTAAATCTATTATCTCTTTCTTATCAGAATTGGTTTAATAGATGTAAATTGTACTTTTGTGTATCTTTGGCAAAAACAAATGATGTAAAGATTACCGTTCTAAGAAAAAATCTAGAAGAAGAAGACGCGCTAGAAATAATCGAGCAAAAGAAAACAAATCCTTTCAAGTCTTTACTATCTAGAACAAAAAAAGAAGACGTGCATATGCATTCCTTGAAATTAAATTATGAATGTATNTTGATGGTTTCTGGAAAATATATTGCCGATTATTTTAGAAAAGCAACTCATTCTATCTCNGTTGATTCTAATATCAAGGAAGTNATTTTGGGTGATGGTGCTTTTCCCATACGTACAAAGTCTAGTTTTAAAAAAGCATTTGTTGGAAAACGAGGAAAAAACAAGATTGATTTGAAATTAGAAGAACATGTTTTTGTTGANGAAGAAGATGAACTAACTTTTGATCATCATGGTAGAGAAATTAAATTTCCATTCAAAATAAATTCTAAAACAATTGAGAATTACCCTAAACGATTACTAGAAAAAAACAAACCAAATATCAAAAAGCCTGAAATTACAAATGATGCTGCTATATTGAAATTACAATCACAGCTAAAAAAACCTCTTGAGACTGATGTAAGAAATCTTTCAGAAGAATTTGTATTACGTGAAATTACTGAATTATACGTTCCAATATTTGAGGCAAGACTAATTGGTCCAAAAAAGAAAGTAGGTATAATTAGAATCGATGCTGTACGAAAAAAGATTTTATAATTTCACAATTTTTCTGAATTGATCATTGTCATATAGTTTCTCAAAGATTTTTTCCTCTTTTGCCCATGCGCGAATAATTTTTGGATTTTGTGATACTGCNTGTTTTAGTAATTCTAAGGCTTCAGGATACATCTCTAATGCTGCCTTGCTTCGAGATTTGGCATAAATTACATTCACATTGTCTTTGAATTTTCTTAAAATATCATCAAAGACATCTAGTGCTTTTTTGTGCTCTCCTAATTCTGCTAATTGTACTCCTTTTTGGAAAAATGCATCTTGATTATTGGGATATTTTTTACAAATATTTTGAAAGCAATTTAATGCCTCTTCATGTTTTTTCATTTTTCCAAGAACTATTCCTTTGTAGACTAGTACATTTTGTTTTCTTGGATCAATTGTTATTGCTTTTTCTAAAGCTACTAGAGCATCTTCATGTTCTCGTAATTTGTCTAATAGTACACCTTTGTTAAAAAATGATGGTGCATATTTTGGGTCTGCCTCTATTGCTTTGTCGTAACATTCTGCTGCATCTTGAATATTCCCCATTTCCGCCATTGCAATACCTTTGTTGTTAAAGGCTTGAGCATCTTTGGGATTAATCTCTAATAATTTCTCAAAACATGTAACTGCATCTGTATATTTTTTAATTTGATTGAGAGCTAGTCCTTTGTTAAGTAATGCTGAAACATTTTTTGAATCTTGTTTTAGAACTTTGTTAAATAATGATATGGCTCCTTTTGGTTGATTTCTATCCATTAACGACATTCCTTGATACATCAAGTCTTCTGGTTTTTCTTTTGAACCAAATAATCCCATAATTCACTTCAAAATGATTTAGCTAATGAAAGTTTGGCTTAATGATTTGAATTTCTTTATTGCTCCTTTTGCCATGTCTTCTTGTGATTTGGCATCTGTATTTGTTGGATCGTCTATTGCATAGTATTCTTTAGATTCTTTTTTCTTTTCCATGTTTCCTATATGGTGATTAATTATAACAATTAAAATTCTAAGATATGCTTAATTTTCATCAAAATCTTCTTTGAGTGTTGTCTAATCCTGAAATTAAATATCTGGCTGATAAGGTACATGTCCATAAATGGCCTCAAAATACCCCTATTTGGGATGATTCAACCAAAAAAAAAATTGATGATACTATAAACAAAAAGATAGGTAAAAAACAAATCATAATTGCAAATGAAATTATCACAATTAAACATCTTGAATTTCGTTTTTTGAAAAAGATTGGAGTCTCAATCCCATTTTTTAAAGATGAATGTACATTAATTTTTGAAGCTCAATTTGGTGAACTTTTTGCACATGTTCATGTAACTAAAAAATCTGGAAACTTTTTGGAACTTTTTAATCAATTAATGTATTGGAAAAATAATGTTTTTGTAAATACTTCCTAAAATTTTTCAGATGCTTTTATCATCTTTTTAATATCATTTTTTGTGTGAGCATCTGAAATGGCTCCTAGTTTACCTGGTAAAAAGAATATTTCATC
>JGI26256J51712_1001087_pt1 | contig 10646 bp, 8 predicted proteins | sample SaaInlV_150m_DNA_FD_51712 | JGI IMG/M metagenome (IMG submission 51712) | reverse complement strand
AACAAGTCTCTCGACATAGCTTCTTGTAAATATAAGAATATTGCAGGATTAGCAATTTGCATAGATATGTCATATCTTTACGGGTTAGAATCTATAGCTACGGACGATGCTTATTGCAAATATAGTGACATTAGAAAATATTTTGATATTGCGTTTATTGAAAAAAATGTAATTTGGTTGAATTCACTAGAAATAGCAAGGTTGGCAGTAAAAAATAATTTCATAACCAATAAAGATGTCGATAGCTTGAAAAAAATATTTAATGAAAAAAACAACCCTTTGTCAATACTCAAGGACGAGGGTGGTCAACATAATAATAAACCTTTTGAAATATTATTAAAAAAATAATTTTAATCTATTAAAAGTCTTGTACTTATGTGACTGTAAAAATTAAAGAAACTAGCTGCATAACCGTTATCCAGAAACAAGGCATTTCAGCGTTAATTAATAAGGCTCTACGTCACTCCTTAAAGACGCTATAGTTTTTTCAGGATTTCTAAAATCATTTGCATTGATTTTTTTCGATATTTTTCTTGGTTGCAGGATTTCTTCAGATTGGGGTTTGGGTTTTTCTGTAGCTTTTTTGGAATCTTTATTTGATTTGTCATCGCTACTAAAAAAGTCTTCTAATTGCCTTTCCAGACTATCAGGGTGTTCAATATATTTACTGTCTTTTTTCTTGATTTCAAATATGGCTTTAGAAAACTTTTTAATCCTTAAGTTATTATTTTTCAAATATTCTAAATCACTCTCAGTAAGGTATTTTTTCATCATGTTTGTAACATGACTATCGATTTTAAATAGTAGTGTTAGATCATTAATTTCTGAGAAATAATTAATCCAACCATATTTTTTATCATTGTATTTAGCGCCTGCGATTTTTGCGTTAAGGTGATTTTTGCGTTAAGGTCATAGAATAGATCTTCAATTAACTCTTCTACATCTGCATTGTCTTCTTTTTTAATATTGGCTTTATAGCTATAGGTAATAAACAATTTATTAATATTGTTGTAAAGTTTTTGCACTGAAGATTGGCGCACACTTATAAGTTTATTTGTAAAGCTATAGCCTAGATATTGAAATCCATCTGCAATATTGCCATGAGAGCTTTTGTCCTTATTATCACTTTGTTCATGAACTATTAGATCCAGATCTAAAAAATCCTTCTTGGTGCTATTAATTAAAGCATCTACATCAGAGGTCTTGCATAGAATTAGGATGTCATCTACAAATCTATAGTATTTGATTTTCGAATTTTTTTTATATTTTTGATCTATTGTTTCAAGAAAAATATCTGACAAAAAACTAGATATTGGCAAGCCTTGGGGAATGCCTATGTTGCTAATCCTTGTATCTCTTTCTTTTTTAGGTGTTTCTATGGATACAGTTGGCTGTGTGATCGCTAGTTTAACAAGGTTGTATACCTCATCACTTGTTTTAGCCTTGATAAGAGGTAGTAACTTTTCATGATTTATTGATGGGAAAAAATTTTCAATATCAATCTTTATAAAGCTATCGTAGTTATTACGATTATTTTTTATATCAATAATCTTACTTATCGCATCTGTATTGCAAATAGGGAAGTCTTTTTGCAATACTTTTAATAGGCCTTGCAAGACAAGCTTATCTCTTTGGGTGGGGATAGATATTTGTCTGGTGTGGTTGTGCCTCTTTATGATTAAATTTTCTTTATAGTTGGAAAATTTGTAGCATTTAGCATCAATTTTTCGTCCAATGATTTTTAACTCATCACCACCATAAAGAAATTTTTCACCATTTATTCCATCAACTCCAACAGATTTTGAGTAGCTAATTTTATGTTCATTTTCTGTTAAAACACTCTTTATTGCTTCTTTTAAATTACTCATTAGTGCCTTATTGAATGTAGGTGTCGTTCTTTGTAAAAAACTTAGTAACTTAACCCTAAAAGCATAATCTTTTAGAATGTTAAAAATGCAAAAATATGCATGCTTTTATTATTCTTAAACTCTTTTTCAAAAGGTATTCTCGCATGAGGATAAAAGAACGACATAAATTATTTTAATGTATGTAGATAACTTTGAGCCATATAATAACTTAATACTATTTAATTTTTTATAATAATAGGCCAATATAGACTAAAAATATTGTATCAAGTGTAGAATTAATATATGATAAAAGAAAGAAGAAACGCAACATTTACTAGGAGCTATGAGGATGTTTTTTAAGTGTAATAGGCATTACATATTTACTTTTATTTATTACTACCCATTAAAAGTTCAAAATTTCTAGATATGCATTAAATAGTTGTTAGTAGCTTGGTTTTTATAAAAAATTAGTATTTAATATTATTTAATAATCATTTTGTATTAAAATACATACATTGAATATAAAAAAATACATATATAAAATGAATAACGAGAATCAAATATTTTTACAAGAACTGGGAAGGCTAATAAAAGACAATAGAAAAAGGATGGAGAAAACAAAGGAGTTTCTTGCTGATTATCTTGATACGAATGTAATATTTATTAATAATATTGAGGTGGGTCAAAAAGAGGTGCCATTGTCCCAACTCTCAAGATTGAATAGATTGTATGACTTGGATTTAATGTCAGAAGTTGATAGAATTATTTCAAGAGCAGAGTATAAGCATGGAAAACTTATTAGATTTTCAAGTTTGCTGGGTGGGTTAATAAGTGTTAAGCGTAAAGAGCATGGCATATCTCAAGACGATTTAGCAAAACAAATACAATTAACTAGACTAACTTTGTCGAAAATAGAGAGTGGAGAGGCTAACATTTCTGCACAGAAGCTTATTTTCCTAGATTCTATTTTTAGGTCAGAATTAACCCAAGAAATCAAGAAGAAGATTAAAAACATAGAGTACCAGCAAGATATAAAAGTGGTTTTTGATGAGCAACTATCATCAGAAGAAAAGATAGAAAGAAAGAAGGACCTTTGTAAGTATATTTCAGGCACATCAACTGTCGTGGCCTTATTGGCTTTATTGAGATAGACAATTTTTTATAAATATTTTAATTAAGGAGTGATATTATGTTTGACCCTAAAAAATTTACTGCACCGGCTGCAAAGCCGCTCCCTGTTATTTTGCTTTTAGATGTTAGTTCTAGCATGTTAGGAAGAAATATTGATAATTTAAATAAAGCTGTTAAAGATATGTTGGAGGCATTTTCAGAGGAAGAGAGAATGGAAACTGAAATTCTTGTTTCTATTATTACTTTTGGAGGTGGTGTTAATCTCCATATGCCATATACTAAGTCATCTCAAGTGGAATGGAATCCTTTAAAGGCAAATGGATTAACCCCAATGGGTACCGCGCTTAGAATGGCCAAAGACATGATAGAGGACAAGGATGTGACCCCATCTAGGGCTTATCGGCCGACTATCGTTCTGGTTTCAGACGGAATGCCAACTGATGATTGGGAGGGGCCATTAGAGAGTTTTATTGCAGAGGGTAGATCTTCAAAGTGTGATCGTATGGCAGTTGCAATCGGAGATAGTGTGGATGTAGTGGTATTGGGGCGATTTATTGAGAACACTCCACATGACTTGTTTTATGCTGAGAATGAGGATGTTAAAACTCTCCATAACTTTTTCCAGAAGGTAACTATGTCGGTTACAACACGTAGTCAATCAAAAAACCCAAATGAAATTTTATCATCATTAGGTGGTAATTCGGACGATAAGAATAAGTCTAATTCTAAGATATCAGAAGATAATGATTTTTGGTAGGTCAATTTTAGAGGTGTTCTTACTTACCTTATATTTTTAGATTGGAAGCAGTACATGAAAAAATATTTAATGACTTGGTATGGCATAACTGATATTAGAGCCTCAATTCAGTTTGGAGAAATAACAGGGCCAGTTCTAGGGGCTTTATTGGCAGAAGACTATACTGATGTGGTGATTTTAGGATTTACCAATTCAAGCAAGAAAGGGGCTGATTTTCATAAAGACATGAGAAAAATTGACTGCTCTAATTTATTAGAAGTAGGGGGGTTCATTGACTCTTTCTCAAATACAGAAGAATCACATGAATATTTTTACCAGTGGCTAGAAGAGCAGCTAAAGCATGCTAATAAAAACACCAGAATACATTTTAAGCAAGTAAATCTGCAACACCTTAATGATATTGAGGGAATATACGAGGCTGATATACTTGCTTTAGATACTGTTTCAGCGAAGAAGGGTGAAAAATTAGTAACACTCTATTTAAGTCCTGGCACTTCTCTTATGGCATCTGCATGGTCTTTTGCAGCATTGAAATATCCTGATTTGAAAAAAAGACTGATAGCATCACCTTGTGCCAACAGTCCTCCGGAAAATGTTTCACTGCCAAGTGAGTGGCTAGAGTGGCACGGCAAACAAGTTATGACGACAAGTGACTGCCCAGAACAATATGATGTAATTTTTCACTTGTTTGGAGAGCAAAGAATGCCTGCTTTATTTGGCATTACGCACTTTTCAAGCAAAAAACATGTTTTTGTAAATTCCGAACAATTTCCAGCTGATGTAATGAGGCAGTTTATTGATGACGAGCAATTTGATGAGATCTCTGTAAGTCCATTTGACCCAGAAAATGTTAGATCGGTTATTGTGAAACATATTGAAAGCTTTCCATCTAACGCACGTATTGGATTTAATTTAACGGGAGGGACGAAGCTAATGTATGCAGGGGCATTTTCCGCCTGTAAAAAGGTAAATGCAACACCTTTTTATTTTAATAGTCATGCTAATAAAGTAATCTATCTCAATGATTTTCAGAGTTCTGATATAAAGTCTATTTACTCGGTTGAAGATTTTATTAAACTTAATGGAGGTAATTTGCCAATTGCAAATACGGGGCATTGGGGTGAGATTCATAATATTGATGATCCCGAGAGGGGTAAGTTAACACAATTGTTGTGGAATAAGCGCTCTTTGATTGTCCAATTGTATGGTGACAAAAAATTGAATAAGTTTAACGATAAAGAGGGGGTTGATTTTAAGCTTAGTGGTAAAAATATATCTGTTGAACTAAAGAACGGTCGTAAGGCAACAATCAAAATTACAGAAAATAATGGTAAAGAGTACTCTTTTAGCTTTCTACATTGGAATAATTTTGCCAGGTATTTATCTGGTGGATGGTTTGAAGAATATGTCTATGCAGGACTTCAGCCACTTCTTGATTCGAAAAAAATAAAAGACATGAGAATCGGATTTGAAATTTCAGCAAATAAAGGCGCTAAAAGTAATCAAGAAAATCAAGGAATATATATTGCAGGTAGTATATATCAGGAGTTTGACATTGTTCTTACAGACGGTAAAAGGTTGTATGTAATTGAATGCAAATCAGGGAGACGCTCAAAAGGAGAATTTGTTGAAAAACTATCCTCTATTACTAGACAATTTGGAGGTGTGGAGGGGCGTGGAATTGTTGCCAGCTGTTTTGCTCCTGAAAAGGTACCAAAAGAAAAAGCATTACAGTCAAGCAATGTTGAGTGGGTCTTTGGTGAGGGTCTTGTTGATAAAATAGAAGCAATTATTTGTGAAAGCTAAAGATAAAAAAATGAACAGTTTGCTTTATGTTATTGTTGATACTTCAGGCAGTATGGGTGTAATGGGAAAGATACATATTCAGAAAAGATTATGTCGCTGTATTAACCAGATAAGACTACTTAGTCCGGAAAAATATTCTGCTCTTAATATTCAATTCTTCCGATGGGGCACCACCGTAACCGAGATTGACGTTCAAAACAATAAAGAAGATTTTTTAGGCCCGATAGAAGGCTCATCAGATATCTTTGTTTTATCTGATTTTTTAATGGGGTTAAGCTCAACACCAGCTGTACTACTGCTTTCTGATGGCTATTTTTCTAATCCTGATGCATTAGACTTTAAGAAATTGATAGATAAACAATATGGTTTTGTTTTAAGAGCAGTAGCTGTTGGTTCAGATTCAAATATTAGACAATTAAAAAAACTATCTTCAGGCAATAGGGTGAATCTTGCGGAGGATATTGTTATGGCAGTTGATTCTGTTGTGTTTCAGGGCAGTGGGACTGTTAAACCTCCTAAATCTATAAATCAAATATTACCATGATATTTTTTAAGATTAATAAAAAATGGAAATCGTTTGGGGCTAGTGTTATTGGCCCAGCGCATGTAAAGACAAGCACCCCCAATCAAGACTATTGGATGTCAAAGCACTACAGGTGGGGTAGCGTGGTTGTTGTGTCTGATGGACTAGGTAGTAAACCACATTCGGATCATGGCTCTATGATGGCTTGTCTATCTGTTGTTGAAGCTGCTAAAAAATATAGAAATTGCAAATACAATGTTGATGATATGTTGAATTTTATCAGTGCTAATTGGCTTGAAAAAATAAAGCCATACTCCGCATCAGATTGTGCAGCTACATGTCTTTTTTCTATACAAATAAAAGATGAAATTCTTTTGGGGCGGCTTGGTGATGGAATGATTGTTGCTCATGGGAGGTCCAATAAAGATAGTTTTGTCCTGGATGATAAGAAACAAGACTCATTTTCAAACTACACTAATAGTCTTGGTAAGGATATTGAAGCCAGTGAGTGGGAGTCAATTAAAATCAAAAGCTCAGAATATAGGGCTATTGTTTTATGTACAGATGGTGTGTCTGACGATATTGTAGGTAGGTATGTATTTGACTTCTCAGAAAGTTTTGTAAAAGAATACAGTAATGTATTCTTTATGAATCGCACTCGAGAAATACAAAAAATGTTGAATCATTGGCCGGTGCCTAAGCACTCTGACGACAAAACAATTGCTTGTTTATTTAAAAAAGAAGGGTGGGATGAATGACACAGCAAAGCAATAAATGTATAGACGAGTATGGAAACATCCACATTCAAGACGAGGTTCTTGGGCAGGGAGGGCAGGGAATTGTTTTTCGTACAAAAGATTCAGATATTGCTATAAAGCTTGTAACTGATGAGAGCGGGGAGCCTGTACAAGATAAATTAAAAGTAAGCGAATATTCAGATAAGCTTCATAAGGTTCAATTTTTACCTTTGCCTGAAGGGTTGAATATATCTATGCCGGTGGCGATACTTCAAAACAAAGCTGGATACGTCATGCAACTTCTTAGTGAGATGATTCCATTAAGTGATTTTTGGCTTGATGGCAAGGCCGCAAAGAATATCGCTAAAGAAGAAATTCCAGAGTGGTTGTCAGTAGCTCCAGAATCAGAGATTAGCCCAATAGTGAAGCAAATTATTCATTATAGAAATACTGGTGGACTAAGACAAAGACTTATGGTTCTTTATAAGGCCGCCTCTCTGTTGTCAAGACTCCATGGTGCTGGTCTAGTTTATGGAGACATATCTCCAAACAATATCTTTGCATCTGAAGGGGTTGAGGATTTGTCAGTTTGGTTGATTGATGCAGATAATATTAGATTTGAAACAGAATCTGGAGGTGCTGTGGTCTACACTCCCAGGTATGGTGCACCAGAAATTTGTCAGAATAAAGGTGGTATTAAGCCATCAAGTGATTGCTATTCATTCGCTATTGTTGCTTTTTATCTTTTATCGCTTATACATCCTTTTATCGGAAAAAAAGCAGAGGGTGAAGATGGGGGTGATTGGGCAGATAGCAATTTTGATGATGGTGGAGACTCTGAGGACATGGCTTACAATGGCTTTTTGCCATGGGTTGATGATCAAAACGATGATACAAACTCATCAAAGAATGGGTTGCCAAGGCCGCTTATTCTTACAGACAAATTAAAAACACTATTTGAGTCTACTTTTGAACAAGGAAGAAAGGATCCAAGTGCTAGACCACCTTCTCACTATTGGCCTGAGGCTTTTGCTCAGGCAGCAGACGAGACAGTAGTGTGTTGTGAATGTAATATGAGCTTTTATCATGACGTCATTGATCCCGAAACAGAAATGCATAGTTGCCCATACTGCAAATCACCAAGACCTAAAATTATCATGTTTAAATCATATCGCTGGAGTGAGAGTAATGAATTATTAGAGCCTTCGTGTTGGCAGTATATCCGAGAGGTTAATAATGACTCCAAGATAACAATACCAAGAAGAGTATTTGGTGATTTTATGATGACTACTTCTGATGAAAGGGTGATAGATGTGACAGTGTCAGAGAATAGCATTCTTATTGAAAAAATTGATTACGACAATGGGATTGACTTATTGGTTGCAACAAGCGATCACAATGAGAAAAAGTTTCAAAAAATTCAGTCTAAGGCTAAGGTTGAGATAAATCAAAAATCCTCAAGCCCATCATTCTGGTTATTTTCAGATTCTGATAGCTCCCGCCTAGTTTCATGCTTAATTATCAAGGGGGGAAGATGAGGCTTAAAAATTTAAACAATATTGGAGTTGAGCTTAATTTATGGGTAAGGGTGTTAGAAGATAAAAAGCTTGAAGATGGCATGGGGCATATTAGTGTTGGCAGGTCAGGAAATGCTTATCGACTAAAGATTAACGGACAGTCTTGGAATGTTGAACTTCGAGATAAGTCACAAAGTTATGATCTTGATCACAACATTAGAAAGGGCTGTGCACATATAGTTGAAGTTATTCAGGTTGCTACAGATAATACTGCTGATTTGAAAATTGTATTTTTTAATGGTGATATTATTGAGATTGATGATATTGAAGTGGGTATTGATAAGCACATTGAAGATACTGCTAGAAAAAAAGCTGTTAATTTCCACGGTATCAATGAATTAGGTGAAATACTGTCGGAAAAGTGCGCTATACAAGTTGGGGATGAGTCTTTTTTTGTTATTTTGGCAGGGCGTTCGTCCGATAATGATTTTGAACATGGCAAAGAGGATGGCTTGAAGAGGGTGGATGAAAAATATAGGTCATTTTCAGTATGTGGGGACGGGCTCAGAATTCCTGTCGCAGAGAAGAGGTTGTCTCAATTAGAAAGTATATTTCATGCAGATAGAATTATTTTTAAAAATCAGCAAAACTTAACCCCAGGGGCTCGATTAGCGCGTGGAAAAATCAGTTTTGTTTCAACAGCAAGCCGAGTTAAAGCTGTAGCCAAAGGGGCAATGAGTCGTATTATAAAAAATGAAGAAAGTTATCTAAAAAAATGGGATGAATACGGCGCAGTTGAGGGAGAGATGTTATTGTCAAGGGCTAAGGATATTGGAAGAATAGATTGGACTGAAACAAGTAGAACAAACAACGGGGTTAAGTTTTTTGTATCTTCTATTCCCAGTCAGTTATCTGTAGGAGATGGGATAGAGATAACTTCTGAGCAGCCTTTATATATTCGTAATCCCGATGTCACATGGGAAGATTATAGCAAAGAGGTGGAAAAAGACTTTTTTAGTAAAGAAGATAGAAATAAAGAGAAAAAGAAGTGTAAGAGTAAAGGCAGGGAAGATATTGATGTAGACAATGATGACAACCAGAAAGAAAATGATTTCCGTGATTCTTTGCATGTTTCAGTATTGGATATTAACCTTGTAAGCAATAGCATAGAGCTTGATGTGCCAGGGGTGCCGGATAAGGGAAGTTTTTTAATATTATCCACTAAGGGTGAAGAGACTCAAATTGGAAGGCGAATGCGTGCAAGAACATCGATTTTAGAAGGTTCTTGTGCTAATCCTCAACTTGGACTTCTGATAGAAGAAGGCGGCGTCATTCCAGAAGTGCAACGGGTTACAAAGTTGAAAGCATTAACACCTTTTGTTAAAAATAAAATATTCAAGCATGAGCCGACAGATAAACAAAAAGAGGCTATTGAAGTTGCGTTGAATACACCAGATATGGCTCTAATTCAAGGCCCGCCAGGAACTGGAAAAACAACAGTAGTCACGGCTATTATTGAGAGGCTAAACGAAGAGTTTGACAAAACCCAGTCTATCAGAGGGCAAATCCTTGTTTCTGGGTTTCAACATGATGCAGTAGAGAATATTGTGTCAAGACTAAGTATTAATAGCTTGCCTGCGGTTAAGTATGGGGGGAAGTCTACAGATTCAGTATTTTCAGAAGATGCAGTTACGAAAAAGATAAATAAGTGGTGTTCTGATGTAGCTGAAAAAATTAGAGAAAAGAATCCTAAAATCTCTCAAACGGAAGAGCAAATCCGTATAAAGAAGAGTTTTCACATCTACACGGATCGCCCATCTAAAAAAAATACATTAAATTTAATGCATGAAATTCTTAATTTGCCCAGGAGTATTATTCCCGAAAGTGTTTCCATTGAAGCTGAAGCGATAATTGAGTTGGTGGAGAAAGAGGAGAAGGTGCACATCCCTGTTATATTGAAGTTTATTTATGCGCTACGTGTTAAGCAAATTGCATTTGAGGATGATGGGGTGGAAAGAGCCACTGATTTACTGTATGCAATAGAAGACGACCCAAAGGGTGTTGATGTGGATCTTGGTATCCTAAAAAAAGCTGTTCGTTGGAATGGAGAAGAATTGTCAGATATTCTTTCAGGTCTTCAGATGTTGAAAAATAAGCTTTTATCTGTTTACAAGAAGCCACCACATTTTAGTGTTGACATTAAAAACTACGATGTTGTAAAGTTGATAGCACAAGTTCATAGCNTTTTAAATAGTGCACTAGATTCGGATAATAAGAAAAATATTGTGCTGGCTGAATTCCTTCATGAGCTTGAGAATAATCCTGATG
>JGI26256J51712_1001063_pt1 | contig 10781 bp, 6 predicted proteins | sample SaaInlV_150m_DNA_FD_51712 | JGI IMG/M metagenome (IMG submission 51712) | reverse complement strand
TTAGAGAATTCTCCTTGTATAAATAGATCGCAATCTAATTTTTTTTCAACTAAATCAGCTACCATTTGCATCTGCTTGTTAGAAGCAAACAACACTAAAGACCCGTCGTTGGGGTCAATGCGTTTTAACAGTTGTGAGGCGACCTCTTGAGTGTGTTCGTATATTTGAGTTGGGTTATTTTTAAATTTGGCAACGATAAAGTCCACACCATTAAGGTTAAAAGGTGAGGGCAATCGCAAGTATTGATTTTTATCTTTTGTTAAGCCTAATTGTTGGTTAAGTCGGGCAAAACTTCCAAGTGATGAGAGTGTGGCTGAGGTTAGTACAGCGCCTGCTACTTTTGACCAGATTAAATTGTTCAAATTGTTTGACACGTCAATCTGCGCACTGTTGAGAATGTAGTTGGTTTTTTTGTTAGCTAAAATGGTTTTTTCAATCCAGCGTGAGTGAGGCGCTTGTCCGACTTCATCGGCTTGTAGTAGGGACGATAACAGTAACAGGATAGAAGACAAATGTTGCTCGCATTCTCCTAAAACATTATTGAGTGGGTCAGCAATGGTTTTGTCTACCATTTTTATTTTTAGATAATCGATCCAGGATTCTTTTAGAGTTTCAAATTGAGTGTGAGTGGAGCTAATGGACGTGAGTAGATTTTGGCAGATTGATTGGATAGGTGTATCCACTTGTCCTTGTTCAAAAAGATGAACGTCTTCATCAAAGTCCAGTTCTTTTAACACTTGCACTAAATCATCCAAATAACCATCAATTTGTTTAATGTTGTTTTCACTTGGATCTTGCTTGGTGATTTTGCACACTTGCTCACTGGCACCTTGAGTTTGTCGTATGCTGGTTTTAATGAATTCGATGCTGGTGCTGAGCGAGAAATGTGACAGCGCTTTATGGCTCAAGTGATGCGCTTCATCAAAGATAAAAATAGATTCTTCCACATCGGGAAGTACGGTATTGCCCGTACTAAGGTCGGCTAAAATAAGATCGTGGTTGGCAATAATTACATCGGCCTTAGTGATTTTTTTTCTGGCTTTGAAAAAAGCACAGTCGTTATAAAGTTCACAACTTTTTGCCGTACAAGTAAAACGGTTGCAAGCCACTTTTGGCCATAATGAATGATCTGGTGTTTGTTCTAGGTCGTCAATTTCACCGTTCCATTTTTTATTGGAATAATCTTGCAACATATCACTAAGTTGGTCGAGCTGGTATTTTCCGGGTGGAGAGTCCCACAATAAGTCGTTATCAAACAGCTTATTCTCACTGGCATTGTCTTCGACTAAATTAACCAAATTGCGAATACAAACATAGCGTGATCGACCTTTGACCAATGCGTATTCAAAATCAACAGAGCAGTATTTTTGCGTCTCTGGGATGTCTTTATTCAGTAGTTGTTCTTGCAAGGCAACGTTAGCACTAGAGATGATTAATTTCTTCTTATTGGCTTTAGCAATGGGGATGGCACTTAAAAGATAAGCCATGGTTTTACCGGTTCCAGTGGGCGCTTCAACGCATAAAATAGGGTTGGTGTCTGGATATTCTCCGGCTAAGGTTTTGGATATTTCAGCAATCATTTTGTTTTGTGCATGGCGAACAACAAAGCCAGGCATGGTGTTTTTAGCGGTCTCAAAAGACTGACGGATTTGTGCTTTAAGCGTGTCGCTTAGCACTAGGACTTACGTTGTAAGGATAAATCACACAATAAGACGAGTGCGTTTTTATAGTCAGATTCTTCTAGGATTGCTAGTGATTTTTTAGCCAGATCGGCCGATTCTTGGGCTTTATTATGCGTGTATTCAAAGGCGTTCACACTGTCTAAAATTTTAATGATTTTATCAATTTTGCTGTTATCAGCGTTGTTGATAGCATTTTTTAATAGTTCGTGTTCTTGTCCGAGAGTTCTGGAAAGAGCACAAATCATGGGCAGGGTAGTTTTTCCTTCAGCGAGGTCATCACCGACTTCTTTACCCATGGTTTGGGCATCTGATTCATAGTCGAGTGCATCATCGATAATTTGAAAAGCGTTGCCTAAATGCAAACCGTAATTTCTTAAAGCCAATTCTTGCTTTTCATCAGCATTGGATAAAATACCGCCAATTTGTGTTGCTGCTTGGAATAGGCAAGCGGTTTTACGTTCAATCACATTAAAGTATTCTGCTTCTGATAGTTCAGAATTTTGACAGTTGAGCAATTGCAGTACCTCACCTTCAGCAATGCTGTTGGTGGTTTTAGATAGTATTTTCATAATGCGCATCGAATCAGGTTCTACCATCATCTCGAAGGCACGTGAATACAGGAAATCACCCACCAGAACGCTGGCAGCATTACCCCAGACTTCATTCGCTGTGTCTTTGCCACGACGTGTGGCTGATTCATCAACAATATCATCATGCAGTAGGGTGGCTGTATGGATAAGCTCTATAACCACGGCCATTAGGTGATGATGATTGCCCTGGTAGCCCGTTGCTTTAGCACAAAGTAGTAAAAGTAGTGGGCGTAAGCGTTTACCACCTGCATTAATGATGTAGCTACTCATTTGATTAATGAGAGCTACATTGGAGCTCAGGCGTTTAATTAGTACTTTATCAGTCTTTTTTAAGTCTGATTTGAGTAATTTTTGAATGTCAGCAAAATTATTCATAGAAAGTTATTTTAGCGTATTTGCCAGTAGATATACTTCTTTAGAGCGCGCCCTTGAGGCTTTAGGTTTGCGAATGGTGACCTTGACAAATGAGTCCCTGCAGGATTTAACAAAACCATCAAAACCATCACCTTGAAAGATTTTAATAAAGAAAGAGCCTTTAGGTGCGAGTGTTTTAATTGCCATGTCGAGGGCTAATTCGCACAAGTACATGGATTTTGGAATATCGACTGAGAGCTGGCCACTCATGTTGGGTGCCATGTCTGAGAGTACTGCATCCATTTTATTACCTTGGGTTAGGTTTAATAATTCTTCGTAAACAGAGTCTTGTGTAAAGTCACCTTGTAAAAAATCTACCCCAGTAATGGGTTCGATCTCAAGTATGTCGCTGGCGATTACTTGGCCAGTTTTCCCTACCAGTTTGATGGCAATTTGACTCCATCCGCCTGGTGCTGCGCCCAGATCAAGTACGCGAGAACCACGGGTGATAAACTTATCTTTTTCAATAATTTCAGTGAGTTTGTAGACCGCACGCGAGCGATAACCCTCTTTTTGAGAGCGTTTTACATATTCATCGTTAAGATGCTCACTCATCCAACGACCAGAACTGCCTTTTTTACCCATGAATAGTTATATCAATAATTTCTAATATTGATGGTCATTTTACGGGATAATAGTGTCTTTTTTATACTTACCCATCAAGCATGAACACTAAACTCAGAAACGTTGCTATTATTGCACACGTTGACCATGGAAAAACCACACTAGTTGATAAACTGCTTGAGCAATCTCAAACCTTTGATGATCGTTTTGAGTCGTCCGAGCGCATGATGGATTCAAACGATTTGGAAAAAGAGCGTGGCATCACCATTAGCTCGAAAAATACAGCTATTAAGTGGAACGATTATCGTATTAACATCGTTGATACTCCAGGGCACGCTGATTTTGGTGGTGAGGTAGAGCGTGTATTGTCAATGGTGGACTCAGTGTTGTTGTTGGTAGATGCACAAGAAGGTCCTATGCCACAAACGCGTTTTGTGACCAAAAAAGCTTTTGATCAAGGTCTTAATCCAATCGTGGTGATTAATAAAATTGATAAAGATGCTGCGCGCCCTAATTGGGTGATTGATCGAGTGTTTGACTTGTTTGATCAGCTTGGTGCAACTGATGAGCAATTGGATTTCCCAATTATTTACGCATCCAGTATTAACGGTTATGCTTCACTTGAAGATAATGTACGCGAAGGCGACATGACACCAATGTTCGAGACCATTGTCAAACACGTGAAAGCTCCTGATGTGGATGTTAATGCACCACTGCAAATGCAAATTACAGCGCTTGATTATTCATCATTTGTCGGTGCAATTGGTATTGGTAGAATTACACGTGGCACAATCAAGAAAAATATGCAAGTTGTAGTGGCTGATGCACAAGGTAAAACACGTAAGGCTAAAGTTGCCAACTTACAAAGTTTTCTTGGTTTGGATAAAATTGATACTAACAGTGCTGAAGCAGGGGATATTGCTGCCATCATTGGCATTGAAGGTATTTCAATTTCAGATACCATTTGTGATCCAGAAACCATTGAGGCATTACCACCACTTAGTGTGGACGAGCCAACGGTATCGATGGCATTTCGTGTGAATGATTCACCGTTTGCGGGCCAAGATGGTAAATACATCACTTCGAGAAATATTCGAGATCGCCTTGATAAAGAGTTGATTTACAACGTAGCTTTACGTGTTGAAAATACGGAAGATCCGTCTGAATTTATTGTTTCAGGTCGTGGTGAATTGCACTTATCGATTCTGATTGAAACCATGCGCAGAGAAGGCTTTGAGCTGGCAGTGGGTAGACCACAAGTGATTTTAAAAGAAATTGATGGTGTGATTTGTGAGCCATTTGAAGATTTGAGTGTGGACGTTGAAACTCAACATCAGGGCACGGTGATGGAGAAACTTGGTGAGCGTAAAGCTGAACTTACCAACATGATGCCTGATGGTAATGGCCGAGTAAAATTAGACTTCGACATTCCTGCTCGTGGTTTAATTGGCTTTAGAACAGAGTTCTTAACCGCCACCACAGGAACCGGCCTAATGAACTCAACCTTTGATGGTTATAAGCCACAAAAGCCTGGCAACATTGGACAACGTTCTAACGGTTCTTTGATTTCAATGAACCAAGGTAAAGCCGTGGCTTATGCAATCTTTAATTTGCAAAAGAGCGGAAAGTTTTTTGTTGAGCACAATACCGATATTTATGAAGGCATGGTGGTTGGTATTCATACTCGTGATAAAGACTTGGTGATTAATGTAATGAAAGGCAAGCAACTGACGAATGTACGTGCTTCGGGTACGGATGAAGCGGTGGTGCTGACGCCGGCAATCAGGCTAGATCTTGAACAAGCTTTAGAGTTTATCGATGATGATGAGTTGGTGGAAGTAACGCCTCATAACATTCGCATTCGTAAACGTGTACTTGGTGAAACTGCACGTAAAAGAGTGCGCAATAAAAAAGCTGACTAGAGAACAAAACGTGCTACTGTTGGTATACTAATCCGTTATGGATAGTATTCTTAATTTTTTTGTTCGACAAAAAAAATTAGCACTGGTTTTTACCGTGAGTGTGATTGCACTCGGACTGCTTACCCTTAACAACATTCAAAGAGATCAATTTCCATTGGTTGATTTTGAGATGATGACCATCTCAACATCTTATCCTGGCGCCTCACCTGAGGACGTTGAACAAAATATTACCAACCTTATTGAAGATGAGCTTAATAATATTTCAGGTATTGATAATTTACTTCAGTTTCTCGAGAAGGGCGTTCCAGTATTGCCGTTACCCTTTCTCAAGACGTGAGTGATGTAGACACTCTAAAGCAAGACATTAGAAANGCGGTAAATCGAATTAAATCTTTACCTGAAGAAGTGGTTGATCTACCTAGCGTTCGTGATCAAAAAACTTCCAGAAAAAGTATTATTAAGATCAGTATTGGTGCCCAAGATTTATCTTATGCCGAGTTAAGAAAAATTACCGACAACATTGCTGATTCTCTTGAGCTGCTTGAGGGTGTGTCTGAAGTGGTTAAAGATGGCTACTTGGATCGAGAAATACAAATTAGGATCAAGCCTGACAAGTTGTATCAGCATAAACTCTCTCTACCGCAGATTATTGATGCCATTGCTAAGCGTAATAAGCGCTATACCGTTGGACAAAATCATAGTGATACTGATGAGAAAATCATTGTCGTATTGGCCAAATTTAATCAGGCTGAATCAGTGGGGGATGTTATTATTAAATCCACTTTTGAAGGGCCGGTGGTACGTTTAAAGGACATTGCTAGTATTGAAAATGGCAACGTGGAGGAGAAATCCATTATCCGCATTAATGGTAAAAAAGGTTTTATTCTGCGTGTGCGCAAGCAAGAACAGGCTGATGTAATAACAACGGTTGATTTGGTCAAAGAAAAAATCATTGAACTGAATGCTAAGTACGACCATCAATTGCGAATTTTCTACTCATCAGACATGTCAAAGTACGTGCGCAATCGTCTGAAGATTGTAACCAATAACGGCATGATGGGATTGGTTTTAGTGCTCATTGTGTTGGGTGCTTTTCTATCTTTTAAAACGGCTTTTTGGGTAGCGGTTAGTTTACCAGTGAGTTTGTTAGGTACCGTTGCACTGCTTGGGGCAAGTGGTGAAACCATTAATCTAGTGTCGTTGGCAGCAATGATTTTGGTACTTGGCATTGTGGTGGATGATTCCATTATTGTGGCAGAAAGTATCCATCATTACAAACAACAAGGGGAGGATCGATTTGAATCGGCTGTCCGTGGTTTTAAACGCGTTATTATGCCAGTGGTGACTACGATTCTAACGACCATACTGGCTTTTTCCTCCATGTTTTTAATGGAAGGCACCATGGGTAAGTTTATTTATGTAATCCCAATTGTGGTGATTTTTGCATTAATTCTTTCATTTTTAGAAGTATCAATCGCATTGCCGGCACATTTGGCCAGTTCTCATGAAAAAATTAAAAAATCCAACTGGTTTGATGCCGTAGAGGTATGGTTTGGGGGTTTTTTAGCCGTTGTACTAAAGTGGCGTTATTTAGTGATTAGTGTTTTTATAGTGGTGTTAGCAGGTTCTTTGTATTTTGCCAAAACCAACATGAAGTTTGTGCTTTTTCCTGCGGTGGGTGTTGATACCATTAATGCTAGATTACAAATGCCAGCGGGCAGTTCGCTTGATCATACCGAATCTGTGAGTAAGCAAGTAGAGGCGTTAGTTACCGAAGTGGTGGGTGAGGACCTAGAATCTGTAACCACCGATGTTGGCAAGTACTTTACTCATGTGGCCAAATTTAGCATTGAACTCTCTCCATCAGGCGATAGAGTTCAAACTTCAAAATCATTGTTAAAACAACTCAAAGCAAGGGTGGGCGAGATCTCCTTGGCTGAAAAGTTGAAATTCTCCATCAGAAGGCCTGGTCCACCGCAGGGCGAGGACGTTGAGATTAGCCTAGTTGGGAATGATAACGTTCAGCGTAAAGCAGCTGCAGATAAGCTTGAGAAGATTTTATTATCAATTAAAGGACTGGATAACATTAATCGTGATGATGAACCAGGAAAATCACGAGTTGAAGTGGTGCTTGATTTTGAAAAAATGGCCCGATTGGAGATTGATTTTCCCGTGGTGAGTCAGTATTTAAAAACGGCCTTTACGGGCATTGACGTCACTGATATTCGTGACGGACAAAACGATGTTAATTTCAGGATTTATTTTGGTGATGGAAAACATTCGCAAGACTTTATAAGTACTTTAAAGGTCAACAATCGTAAAGGCCATTTGATACCGATTTCACAATTTTCCAGTATTCATGAAATTGAGGGAGAGCCCGACTTTAATCACTTCAATGGTCAGCGATCCACTTTGCTCAGTGGTAGTGTGGATGATGATACCACCACCATAGGTAAGGTAATGACCCAAGCTTTAGAGCGTTTAGATTTGACTAATAATTTCCCTAATGTTCGCGTAATAGGCGAGGGTGGTGCCAAAGAAACCAAGCAGTCCATGGACAGCTTTAAAAGCGCCTTTATTATGGCTATTTTTGGTATTTTCTTATTATTAGTGCTGTTGTTTAATTCTTACACGCAACCACTGTTAGTGCTTAGNGCTATTCCTTTTTCGGTCATCGGTGTAATCTGGGCATTTTTCTTGCACGGTGAAACTTTAAGTTTTTTCGCCGTTCTCGGCACATTAGCTTTAGTGGGAGTGATTGTGAATGATTCACTGGTGTTGGTGTCTCACCTTAATTACCTTAAAGACAAAGTGATTGACAAAACAACGTCGGCACATGAGTTCATTGTTCGTGGTGCTAAAGATCGTCTACGGGCNGTGGTGCTCACGACATTAACCACATTGGCCGGCGTAATTCCTTTGGCTTATGGCATTGGTGGTACGGATTATATTTTGCAACCAATGGCATTATCACTCGGCTATGGGTTGTTATTTGGTACGGTAATGACCTTGATTTTGTTGCCGTGTTTGTACCTTATCAATTATGATTTTGTTCACTGGGTGAGTCGTTTTCATAAAAGTTCTTAAGGTTTTAAAGTCAGTGTTGTTGGTGGTAAACACACTTTGTCGCTACAAGCTTGCAGTGTGAGTTCTAGACTTGGAGAGTGATAATCTTCTGAGTGTTGTTCGAGTTTGAGCTCGATGCTTACCTTGTTTTTATAGATTGATATTTCATCTTTTGAAAAACCCAGTTTCGCCAATTCGCCTTTTGGATAAATAGCCTGTGTGATTGTCCAATGCTTCGTATCTAAATTATTCACTTGTGTGGCAATCAGTGAATCCTGCAAAGGCTGGTTAGAATTCACATGCCACAGCGGATTTAGAGTTAAGTTAATCACAACTCGATTATTCAATCTTTGCGTATGGATGCGAATACGGCCATCATAAGCGTATTGGACGTTAGACAACTCTTCGAAAGTAGCATTGTTAAACCCTAAAACAAAGGAACTGTAGTTGTATGGATTTTGAGTAATTTCAGCTGAAAAAGCACTTAATAATTGTTGCGCCTGTTTAAAGAATTTTTGCCCATTGACTCGATAATTAAGCTTAACCAAAACCTTGTAGGCCACGCCGTTAGCTGAAGGAATGGCGCCATCGTAAGATTCCTTGTAATTGGTGTTTAAGTATTTTTTATCTTGAGTCATGTTAAAACCAAATTTCTTTTTATCCCAGAATTTTTGCATCATGTCATTGATCAATTGCACGGTTTTATCCAGCCAAATTGACTCATGAGTATAGTCAAACACAGATAGATAGGCATTGGCTAAATACGCATAATCTTCAGATAAGGCGATGGTTTGTAACTCGTTATTAATGGATACACGATAGAGTTGGCCATTTTTATTAAAATTGTCTAAGTAGCGTGCAAGCGCCACCCCAGCATCGGTGTATTTTGTCTCGTTAAAAACATCGCCAGCCTCTAGTAAACTGGGAATCATTAGAGCATTCCAAGAAAGCAAAACTTTGTTATCCGTAAGTGGTGGTTCTCTTTTAATTCTAAGCTTGTACAATTTAGTCAGTAAGGCGTCAATTTTCTTATAGTCATTTTCATTAATATCATTAACGTCTTTAAAACGAATAACGTGATTTCCCTCAAAGTCAGTGTAAGTTGATAAATCGAAGTATTGGTCAAAGCGTTTAAACTCTTCTTTGTTTAAAACATTTTTTAATTCTGTGATCGACCAAACAAAGAAAGTACCTTCCTCACCTTCGGAGTCCGCATCCGTGGCGGAGAAGAACCCACCATTAGCATCTTGCATTTCACGTAAAGTGTAATCCAGTGTTTGTTTAGCAATGCGTTTGTACAATGGTTTCTGTGTAAGTTGGTAAGCGCGCGTGTAGATCAGTGAGAGTTGTGCCTGATTGTAAAGCATTTTTTCAAAATGCGGTATCAGCCAAGAATTATCCGTGGAGTAGCGATGAAAACCACCACCGACAGTGTCATAGAATCCACCGCTGGCCATGGTGTCTAACGTTGTAGTAATGGCGTTTAGAAGATCATCCGTTGGATTGCGTTTTTGCTCATCAATGAGTAACAACAACATGGTCTCGTGTGGGAACTTTGGCGCTTCACCAAAACCACCTTCAAGTTCGTCAAAATTATCTAATATCGCTTGAATAGCTTTAGAGACAATGTTTTTGTTAATACCCACTTTAGTCGTAACCGTGGATTTATTTAAGATTTTATCGATATCATGAGCTTGGTTAATCACTTTGTTTTGTTCATTTTTCCAAAGTGTTTGTATTTGTAAGAGAATGTCTAGTAATTGTTTTTTTGGAAAATAAGTACCGGCAAAAAATGCCTTGCCATCCGATAATATAACAGCATTGAGCGGCCAACCACCTGAGCCATTAATTAACTGAGAAACGTTCATGTAGGTGGCATCGACATCGGGGCGAATTTCACGATCCACTTTAATGGAAATAAAATGCTTATTGAGAAACTCCGCCACCTTAACATCGTCAAAGCTCTCCTCTTCCATCACATGGCACCAATGACAAGTGGCATAACCAATGGAAATGAAAACCGGCTTATTTTCTGCTTTAGCTTTATCAAAAGCCTCATCTGAAAAAGCATACCAATTGACTGGATTATGGGCGTGTTGAAGTAAATAGGGTGATGATTCTAAAATTAAATGATTAACAAACTTAGCACGACCTTGTTTGTCAAGGTGCTGTGTTCTAGGAGAGTAGTCCGAACCTTTATCAAGATATGCTTGTTCTAAATCAACCATGGGGTGTGCCCATATTAAAGTGGGTATAAAAAATAATAACAGTCTAAACATGCTTTGATTATAGCAATCTTATACTTTGTGGGGTGATTTCAATAATTTGCCAAATTTTTTTAACCGATGCGGACAAGGCTTGTATCAGTAGTATTTTTTTAATAAAATCAGCTATTTTTGGCTTGAAAATAAGGTTTTATTGAGTTCTAGACTTGAGTTTGATGGATTTTAAGAGAATTTTTCTCTCATTTTAAAAATTTACGAAATTTTTATTTATTTTGTAACGCTTTACGAATAAGCTCTTCAATTGAGAGTGAATCATCG
>JGI26256J51712_1001055_pt1 | contig 10815 bp, 9 predicted proteins | sample SaaInlV_150m_DNA_FD_51712 | JGI IMG/M metagenome (IMG submission 51712) | reverse complement strand
TTTAAAGGAACAAAAAAAAATAAAGAAGAAATAGAAAACGAAGTTTTAGAATTAAAGAAAAAGAAAGATAAAGCACAACCAACAAAATTAAAAACAAGTGGTAGCACATTCAAGAATCCAATTGATCAAACTGATAAAAAGGTCTGGGAGTTGATAAAAGATTCTGTGCCACTAGATATAAGCTTTGGGGATGCTCATATTTCAAATAAGCACTGTAATTTTTTTGTAAATAAAAATAATGCTAGTTTTGAGGATATGAATAAATTGATTGAATTTGTTAAGACAAGTGTGGAAAAAAAAACTGGAATAGTGCTAGAAAAAGAAATTAAAATTTTAAAATAAAATGACAAAAAAAATCTTAATATTATCTGGTGGTATATCTAAGGAACGGTTAATTAGCTTAGATACTGGAAAGCAAGTTGCCAAAGAGTTAATTAAAAATGGATATAAGGTTTTAATTAGTGAGCCTGATAAAAATCTTTCAAAGAATATCACTTCATTTAAACCAGATGTTATTTTTAATGCGCTACATGGACAATTTGGTGAGGATGGATACATTCAAGCAATTTTAGAGACTAAAAAAATTCCATACACACACTCAGGTGTAATTGCATCATCAATAGCAATGGATAAAGAAATTTCAAAAAAAATTTTTATAAAAAATAAAATACTAACTCCAAAATATATTAAATTTAATCATAAAAAAAATAAACTTAACATTATAAAATTAATTGAAAAAAATTTAAAATTCCCTGTAGTAGTAAAACCTATAAATGAAGGGTCTAGCGTTCATGTATATATTTGTGACAAGACCAATATATTAAAAAACTTAAAAGTATTAAAAAGTTATAATGAAATATTAATTGAGGAATTTATACCAGGTAGAGAAATCCAAGTTGCAATAATGAATAATAAATCACTTGGTGCAATTGAACTTGAGCCTAAAAGAAAGTTTTATGATTATGAGGCAAAATATAATTCTAGTGCTAAGACAAAGCACTTAATTCCTGTAGATTTGAGTAAAAATAATCTAGCTAAAATTACTGGCATAGCAAGAGCAGCTCATAAAATTATAGGCTGTAAAGGTGTTACAAGATCTGACTTTAAATTTTTTAACGGGAAGTTTTATTTGTTAGAGATTAATACTCAGCCTGGAATGACTAAACTTTCATTAGTCCCTGAGATTGCAAAACATAAGGGTATAAGTTTTATAAAATTAATTGAATGGATTTTAAAAGATGCATCAATCAATAGGTAAAAAAAATAAAATAATAATTTATTTATTATTTTTATTCATTTTAAGCACTACTAGTGCAAAATTTATAAACGATCAAAAAAAATTATCTTCATCAATAACTAAAATAAACATTACAGGTCTTTCTGAGAGAAAAAATTTGGAGATCNTANATAACCTTAATAACCTTTTATACAAAAGTATATTTGTCATTAATGAGGAAGAAATAATAAAAATTTTAGAAAAACATAATATTATACAAGAGTTTAATATAAAAAAAATTTACCCATCAACACTTAACATTAAAATTAAACCAACTAAATTAATTGCTCGAGTTTCTAATAATAGTCAATATCTAGTAGGTGCCAATGGTAAGTTAATTGAAGATAAAAGTAACAACGAACTACTCCCATACATTTTTGGTGAATTTAATTCTCAAGATTTTTTATCATTTAAAAAAAATATTGAAAAATCTATGTGGTCTTTTTCAAATTTAAAAGAATTATCTTTTTTCCCATCAGGTAGATGGGATATTTTAACTGATAAGGATATTTTGATTAAGCTACCACAAGAACATATTGTAGCGTCATTAAACTTATCTAAGGAACTTATCAATAATGATAATTTTAAAGATTTTAAATTTATTGATTTGAGAATTAAAAATCATTTAGTTGCTAAGTAATGAGTGATAAAAAATTTCAAATAATAATTGACTGTGGTTCTTCAAAAATAAGAGCAGGTGCATTTAATGAGGAAAGTAAGAATAATCCTTTTTTTATTGAGAGTAATTTTTATACAGAGCAATTTAATCTTAAACCAGATATTCAAAAAATTATTGCTTCGCTAGAAAAATCCACAAATGAATATATTGATAATATAGATTTGATGATAGATAGTTCAAAAACGATTTCTGTTGCAATTTCTGTATTTAAAAAAATTGAAGAACTGAAATTAAGACAAGATGATATCATATTTTTAATTCAAGAAGCAAAGCAGCAAATAAAAAAATATTATTCAGATTATAATATTGCACACATAATTATAAATAATTATAAAATTGATAATGTTGATTATTCTGAGTTACCAGATGAAATCGATTGCCAATTTATATCGCTAGACATTATTTTTATCTGTCTTCCAAGTGAATTAGTCTTTAGCTTTAAAAATATTTTTTCAGAATTAAATATATCAATTAATCAAATAATTTGCTCTAGTTATGCAAAATCAATCAATTATAAAAATAATTTAAATTTAACAGGAGAGGTATCTTTCATTGATATTGCTTTTAAAAAAACATCAATTATTTCCTTTTATAATGATAAATTAATCTTTTTGGACGTTCTGCCGATAGGTGGAAACCATATTACTAAAGATATTTCTCTACTTTTAAAAATTGATATTAATGAAGCAGAAAAACTTAAATTAAATTTTGAAAAAAATAACGAACATACTGATAATCCAAATTTTTCTTTGGAAATGCTACAAAAAATAGCTTTTGCTAGAACGGAAGAGATTCTTGAATTATGTGATAAATCTCTTGTCTCAAATGCAAAGGTAAAGACCCAATCTAAGATGATACTGATGGGAGAAGGATCAAAAATTTTAGATAATAAATTTAAAGATAAAATTTCATTTTCTAAAGATATTGATTTTTTAGAGGAAACCCTAGGTGATGTTTGTCAATCTGGGTACAAACTAAGAAAAATGTATGACAAACAAGAGGTTGTAGTTGTGCCAAAAAAACAAATAAAACAAGGTTTTTTTGAAAAACTTTTTCATTTTTTCAAATAGACTAGTATTTTCTCGTAACATTTGTTGTTTTTCTAAATTTAAACCAATTATTTATAAGAATAATAATGTCTGTTCTTAATCAAAAAACTATCAATAGAGATATTATCTTTAAAGGTGTTGGGCTTCATAGTGGAGCAAATGTAACTATGACGGTTAAGCCAGCAAAACCAAATTCGGGAATTCTTTTTAAAAGAGTTGATTTAAAAGAAAATAATATAGTAGTTCCAAATATTTTTAATGTTAGTAGTGCAGTATTTTGTACAACCATAGCTAATGAAAGTGGGGTTAGTATATCAACAATAGAGCATTTAATGGGAGCATTATATGGTTTAGGAATTGATAATGTCCTAGTAGAGATTGATAATCAGGAAGTACCAATTCTTGATGGGTCAGCAAAAATTTTTATTGAAGAAATATCAAAAGCTGGAATAAAAAGTAGTGAAGCNCCAATAAAGATTATTAAAATTGAAAAAAGAATTGAATTTAATGATGGTAAAAAAACAATTTCTATAGAGCCAAGCAAAGTTAGTTTGGATATAGATTTTGAACTAAAATATGAAAATAATTTAATTGGAACGCAAAGAAATTTAGTAAGTGTATTCGAGTCAGATTTGACTGATATTTATAATTCAAGAACCTTCTGTCTTTTTGAGGATATTGCAAAGCTAAAAGAAATGGGATTAGCTCAAGGAGGAAGTCTTGAAAATGCAATAGTTGTTAAGGACAATGAAATTTTAAATGAAAAAGGTCTTAGAAATAAAAAAGAATTTGTAAACCATAAGATTTTAGATTGTATGGGAGATCTATATCTAGCAGGTTATAAAATAATTGGAAAAATTATTTGTTCTCAAGGAGGGCATAAATTAACTAACCAATTATTGAGAAAAGTTTTTCAACAAGACGAAAATTTTTCATTAATAGAGATTACAGAAAAACATTTGCCAAATACCTTCATAAATAAGAGTCACCTAAGATCTATTGCTTAAAAAATAGAGTTTTATTCATAATCTGTTAGAATAAGACCATGCTTTCNAAATTAAAAATTATACTTCTTTTAATCACTTTTATCTTTATTTGGTCTTGTGGAGATAAAACAAAACAAATATCTGAAATTGTAGAAGTGGATATGGAAATGCAGATGTCTGATGCATACAAAGAGGGTTATTTTGAACTTCAAAGAGGAGATGTTTTATTAGCAGCTAAAAAATTTAATGAGGCTGAGTTGTTATTTCCACAGTCACCCTGGGCTGCAAAATCTGCAATTATGGCAGCTTATGCATACTATACTCAAGATTATTACAGTGATGCAATTTTTGAGTTAGAAAGATATTTAGTAACATATCCAAATCATAAAGATAAAGTTTATGCACATTTTCTTCTAGGTATGAGTTTTTATGAACAAATAGTTGATGAAAAAAAAGACTTAAAATCAATATTAGATTCTAAGGAGCAATTTGAAACTATAATTAGAGATTATCCTAGTACAGAATTTGCCATGGATGCTAAATTTAAAATAGATTTAATTAATGAAATTTTGGCAGCAAAAGAGATGTACATAGCTAGATATTATCTAAAAAAAACTAAGTGGATTCCAGCACTTAATCGATTTAAAACAGTTGTTAAAGATTACAATACAACCATTTATACAGAGGAAGCTCTTCATAGACTGGTTGAAATTAATTATAGACTTGGATTAATTAATGAGTCAAAAAAATATGCAAGCACTTTAGGATACAATTACCAATCTTCTGATTGGTATAAAAATTCTTACAAAGTATTTAATAAAGATTATAGAGATGGTGTAAAAGAATTACAAAAAGATAAAAAGAAAAAGATAGGTTTAATAAAAAGATTTAAGGGATTGTTCGAGTAAAATGAATGATAAAGATCTTGAAATTGAATACTTAAAAAAAATTNATTTATTTCAGAGACATAACAAGCATTATTATGATAAAAACAAACCTATCGTATCAGATCAAGAATTTGATCTTTTAAAAAAAGATATAATAGATTTAGAGAGTAAATATAAATTTTTAAAAAGTGAATATTCTCCCACTAAATCCATAGGATTTAAACCATCAAAAAACTTTCAAAAAATAAAACATAAAGTTCCAATGTTGTCGCTTGGAAATGCTTTTAATGAAGAAGACTTAAAAAATTTTGAAAAAAAAATAATTAATTTCTTAAGTTTAAAAGATGTAAATACTATCGAATATAGTGCTGAACCAAAAATTGATGGAATATCTGCATCCCTAATTTATATTNATGGAAAATTAACCAAAGGGCTTTCTAGAGGAGATGGTAATGAAGGAGAGGATATTACACAAAATTTAAAAACCATTAAGGATATACCTTTNGNGATTACTAAGAGTAACTTCCCTAAAGAAATAGATATTAGAGGTGAAGTTTTTATAGAAAATAATGATTTTAAAAAAATTAAAGACAAGTTTGCAAACCCTAGAAATGCTGCTTCTGGATCATTAAGACAAAAAAATTCATTAATAACTGCAAAAATTCCATTAAAATTTATTGCCTACACATATGGTTATGAAAAAAAAATGAATATCAAAAATCAAACAAGTTTCTTAGAAAATTTAAAATTATGGGGGTTTAAAACAAACCCATTTAATAAAAAAATTATTGGGGTTAAAAATTTAATGTTAAATCATAAAGAATTAGAGGAAAAAAGAAAAGAGCTGGCATTTGATATAGATGGAATTGTTTATAAAGTTAATGATTTTGATTTACAAAAAAGACTGGGTTTTGCTGCTAATGCACCAAGATGGGCGATAGCACATAAGTTTTCAGCTAATAGCTCAATTTCAGAAATAATGAATATTGAAATACAAATTGGTAGAACGGGGGCACTTACCCCGGTTGCAAAAATTAAACCAGTTAATATAGGGGGCGTCATAGTTTCAAATGCAACGCTTCACAATGAAGATGAAATTGTTAGAAAAGATATAAGAGTAGGGGATACGGTCACTGTTGAAAGAGCTGGAGATGTAATTCCACATGTAGTTTCAGTAGATTTAAAAAAAAGAAAACAAAATTCAAAGAAATTTATTTTTCCATTAAAGTGCCCATCGTGTGGAAGCAAAACAATTAAAGATTATAATGAGACAACTAAAAGACAAGATGCTGTAAGAAGGTGTGCTAGTGAGGGGTTTGAATGTGAAAAAATTGCCATAGAGAGAATTAAACATTTTGTTTCTAAGGACGCATTTAACATAGACGGATTTGGCAAGAAAATTGTTGAAAATTTTTGGAATCTAAAATTAGTAAGACTTCCACAGGATATATTTAAGCTTAATTATAATAAAATAGAAGAACTCGAAGGATGGGGAAAATTATCAGTTGCTAATTTAAGATTCTCAATTGAAGAAAAAAAAAATATTTCTCTAGAGCGATTTATTTATTCATTAGGAATAAGACATATTGGACAAGAAAATGCTAAGCTTATTGCAAGACACCTTAAAACAGCATCTAATTTTTTTAGACTATCAGGGGAAAACAATATTGAAAGTTTATCTAATATTGATGGAATTGGAATAACTCAAATTCAATCCATTAAAAAATTTTTCCTAAATAAAACTAATCTTAAAGTGTTGTCTGAGTTAGAAAAAAATTTATTAATCAAAGATATAATTTTAATAAATAATAATGGATTGTTAAAAAATAAAACTTTTATGTTAACTGGGAAGTTAAATGGAATAAGTAGGGCGGAAGCAAAATCATTGATAGAACAAAATTCAGGAAAAATAATTAGTAACGTTAATAAAAAACTTGATTATTTAATTGCTGGAGACAAACCAACTCTAAAAAAAATAAACACAGCTAAGGAGTGGAATATAAAAATTATTAATCAGACAGAATGGTTAAAAATGTTAAATAAGAGTGGCTAACCACTTTCTTTCTTTTTTATTAAGTAAACTAGAAAATTCTGAATAAATATTTAAATGATATTTAAACAAGTAATCTTTTTCTATTTTATTTAATAACTCGTAGTTAATTAAATCTTTTTCTAAGGAGCAAGTGTGAGGTTTTCAAAATTAAAGCTTCTTTTGGTTTTTTTGGCATAGATTAAGTTTTCGATCCTAATACCAAAGTGGTTTTTTTTATAAAAACCAGGTTCATTACTCAGGATCATTCCATTTTTTATCTTTATCGAATTATGTTTTGAGATAGATTGAGGTCCTTCATGGACGTTTAAAAAAAAACCAACTCCATGGCCTGTTCCGTGAGCATAATCTTGACCTTCTTTTTTTAAATATTTTCTAGCTCTTATGTCGATTCTTTTTCCAGTGTCATCTTTATTCAAATTTGTTAAGGCAACTGCAATATGTCCTTTTAATACGTTCGTATAAGCATTTTTGATAAATTTGTTTTGTTTTGAGAATGAAATAGTCCTCGTAACATCTGTAGTACCGTAATGATATTGTCCACCCGAATCTACCAATAAAATATCATTCTGTTCAATTTTTTTAGTTGTTTTTTTATTAGCCCTATAATGAACAATTGCCCCATTTGAGCCAGCGCCAGCAATAGTATCAAAACTTGGAAATAAATAATCTTTATTTAGTTTTCTGAATTTTTCTAATTTGTTTTGTGCATACACTTCTGTAATTTTTTTTTTATTAACATTTTTAATCCAATAAATAAATCTTGTTAACGCTAAGCCATCTTTTTTATGGGCTTCGATCATATGTTTTATTTCATTAGAATTTTTGATTGATTTTAATTCATAAACAGGATCATCAAATTTAAGTATATTAAAATTTGATTTAATTATTTTTTCATAAAAAATTGAGCAGGTTTTATTATCAATAATAAAATTTTTACCTTTTAAATTATCTAAAAATTGTGGAAGTGATTTGATTGGTAAAATTTGTTTCTTTTTAATCTTTTTATCTAATAGAAGATTCTTTAATTTTTTTTCATTTGTTATTAAAAAAAATTCTTTTTTTTTATTTAGTATCAATCTTGCATTCGCAATTGGGCTATTTGGATTATCATATCCACGAATATTTAAAAGCCATGCCACATTTTCAGGTGCAGAAATGAAACAATAATCTGCTTTGTTGTTTTTAAGAAATCGCACTACTTTAGAAATTTTAGAACTATATGGCTCACCTACAATTTTTGTGTCTAAAGAGTAGAATGGCTTAGTAGGTTTTTCTTTGAATTTAAATATTTGGTCAATTAAGTTTTGGTCAATTGAAATTAAGTTATTATTCTTGAAATATTTATTAAGTAATTTTGATGTAAATAGTGTTGGGTCATAACCTAAATTAAAATTTTAATAATTGTATGAGGTAGTTTTTTATGAATTTCAATAATCTTAAAATTTTTAGATGATTGTTGATGCGCTTGAATAGTATACCTTCCATCGACAAATAAATAATTTTGTTTTTTTAAAACTACAGCAAAACCTGCAGAACCTGAAAATCCTGTAATATTCTTTAACCTATCATTTTTTGCATATTCAGAAAAATATTCATCATTTTTTGGAATAATATAACCATCAATGTTATATTGTTTAAATTTTTTTCTTAGAATTTTTATTTTTTTTAAAATCATTTAATTCTTTTTTGATATCTTATCCATCCAGGACTTCTAGTTCCTTCTTCAATTTCAAAATCTTGATTAAATTCAAAATCTTCTTCATTATCTTTAGAGTCGTCAAAAAAAGAATTCTTTTCTAAAAATTTTTCTGGTAATTCCTCAATAAATCTTGAAGCCATACTGTCTATCCAATTTCCTTGATAAAACCTATTCATAGCAAAAGATATCAGTGCTTTTTTTTTTGCCCTTGTTATTCCCACATATGCCAATCGCCTTTCTTCTTCAAGCCCATTTTGGCCTTTCTCTTCAATAGATTTTTGGTGTGGGAAAAGACCTTCTTCCCAACCGGGTAAGAAAACCACATCAAATTCAAGTCCTTTAGATCCATGCATTGTCATCATGTTAACTTTTTCTCCATCCCAATCTTGATCAACTGAGGTAGCAAGAGCAACATGTTCTAGAAAATTTTCTAAATTATCAAAATCTTTCATCGCACTTAAAAGCTCTTTAATATTTTCAAGTCTGTTTTCATTTTCCAAATCTTTTTTGTTTTTTAACATACTTGAATAACCAGATTCATCTAAAACTAGTTGTAATAATTTAACATGGTTAATTTTTTTAATATTAATGTCATTCCTCCACTTATCCATTAAGAATAAAAAAGAGCTTAGACCAATTTTAGTTTTGGGTTTAATTAAATTTTCTTCAATTAATTTTTTAGAAGCAATTTCCAAACTAACAGCGTTTGTTTTTGAAAACTCATGAATTAATTTTATAGTACTTTCTCCAATTGCTCTTTTGGGATTATTGACTATTCTATCAAAAGCTAAGTCATCTTTTGGCTGGTGAATCAATCTTAAATANGCAACACAATCTTTAATTTCTGCTCTTTCATAAAATTTTGTCCCACCAAGAATTCTGTAGGGTAAGCCAATTTTTAAAAATCTTTCTTCAAATTCTCTTGTCTGAAAAATAGCTCTAACTAGAATAGCAATATTATTAAAAGAATATTTTTTTTTAAGTTTTTTTTCTATTTCATCAGAAACCCCTATTGCTTCATCTTTTCCATTCTTAAAACAATTAAGCTTAACAAGATCTCCTTCCTCCATAGTTGTCTTTAAAGTTTTTCCAACTCTGTTTTGATTGTTAGCTATAAGATTTGAAGCAACAGATAATATATTTTGTGAGGAACGATAATTTTCTTCTAATCTTATTACTTTTGAATTTTTATANACTTGATCAAACTCTAAGAAATTTTTTATCTCTGCTCCACGCCAACTATAAATGGATTGATCATCATCTCCAACACAGCATAAATTTTTATGCTTTTCTGAGAGCAAGTTTAGCCATCTACTTTGTATATAATTAGTATCTTGGTATTCATCCACAAGTATATATTTAAAATTATTTGAATAAATATTTCTAATGTCCTGATTTTTTTCTAAAATTTTAACCACGTGTAAAATTAAATCTCCAAAGTCACATGCATTTAAATCTAATAACTTTTGTTGATAAATTTTATATAGAGGACGTATAGTTCTTTCAAAAATATCATTTTTATTGATAACGACTTCATCTGGATAGAAGCCTTTATTTTTCCACCTATCAATTATTGAAAGAATAAATTTTGGGGCTAATTGTTTTATGTCTATATTTTCAGCTTTACATATATTTTTGATTAATCTTACCTGGTCATCTGTATCAATAATTGTAAAATTAGAAGTTAATCCAGCCGCAGGTGCATGTTTTCTCAGAAGCTTTGCACATATAGAGTGAAAGGTCCCAAGCCACGAAAGCCCTATGGCCTCAGAATTTAATATAGAACTTACTCTGTTTTGCATTTCTTTTGCTGCCTTATTAGTAAAAGTCACTGATAAGATTTGGTTTGGAAAGGCCTTTTTTTCATTGATTATGTGAGCAATTCTTGAAGTGAGAACTTTCGTTTTTCCAGATCCGGCTCCTGCAACAATTAGTAACGGTCCATCAAGATATAAAACAGCTTCTTTTTGAGCATTATTAAGGTTGTTTAAATATTCAGAGTTTATCATTTTTTAAATTTCATTATAAGATATTTAACTTTCAACAAGATTTATGAAAAAAATTGTTAAAATCTTTAATAACTTTATTAAAAGGACAATATTCAAAGTTGAGAATAAAACAAATGATAAGTTTCATGTCAGCAACTTTAGTAAATACATAATAGCTGTAATTGTTGTACTATTTAT
>JGI26256J51712_1001044_pt1 | contig 10870 bp, 10 predicted proteins | sample SaaInlV_150m_DNA_FD_51712 | JGI IMG/M metagenome (IMG submission 51712) | reverse complement strand
TTCTGGTTTAGGGGCGGCACCATGTCTCTCATAAAGCATGTAGGATCCAGAGTAAATAATAGCACGCGCCATGAAAACCTCATCATTTGAAGTCAAAAGACCACCCTCACCTGAATTTAAGTGTTTGTATGTTTGCGTACTAAAGCATCCAGCAAGCCCAAAATTACCNCTCTTTTCTGTTTTCCATTGAGCGCCCATAGTATGGGCACAATCCTCAATGAGTATTAAATTATTATCATTGACGATTTCCATTAACTTGTCCATATCTACAAGGTGGCCACGCATATGAGATATAAGTAAAAAACGCGATCCACTTGAATTGGCTTTATTTGATAAATCATCTAAATCTAGAACAAGGTCTTTCGTAATCTCAATAAATATTGGCTTTCCACCAGCATTTGAAATGGAGCCTGGTACAGGCGCAAGAGTAAACGTATTTGTCAGAACGCTCTCTCCAGGCTGAAGTCCTGCTGCTCTAAGTGCAACACTCATAGCATAGCCACCAGAGGCACACGCAAGACAATATTGACTGCCTTGGTAATTTGCAAATTCTTGCTCAAGCAAAGAGACCTCTGAAAGTTCATTGCCGATTGTATTGTATCGGTGAAGTCTGCCAGATTTAAGAACCTCAACGGCTGCATCAATCGCCTCTTGGCTAATAGATTCTTGCTGAGTAAATGGCCTTGAAAATGCTTTTATATTCATTATTTCTTGAGACCTTTTAAATAGATTTAACAAACAAAATAATATACAAAAACTTCAGCTAAAAGGTGATATTTTTATGAAAAAGTAAAGAAATAATCTTTATAATTATTTTATGAAAAACTTGCCACCAGTCGTCATTCTAGCAATTGTAATAGCATTAGCAGTTTTGCTGATACAGTATTTTTTTATTTACTAATTATTTGTGGTCCAGCCTCAACAATTGCTTTATCAACCTCAAACTTTTTAAAATTTTCATCAAAAAGTTTGGCGAGCTTTAATGACTCCTTATCATAGTCTGACTTGTCTTCCCAGGTGTCACGTGGATTAAGGTAAGAATTATCAACACCAGGAATGGATAATGGAATATCCAAATTTAAGTCGTCGAGATGTCTAACCTTGGAGTCAAGCAAAGCGCCACTCTGACATGCTGAAACTATTGCCCGAGTAACGGGTATTGGAAATCTAGATCCTGATCCATCTGGAGCGCCAGATCCACCAGTCCAACCCGTATTAACGAGGTAAACTTGCGTATTGAATTCTGCAAGGCGCTTGATGAGTAGGTTAGCATAACTGCCTGGAGACCTTGGCATGAATGGTGCTCCAAAGCAAGACGAAAAGGCTGGATTTATTCCAGCTTCTGCGCCTAATTCTGTTGAACCAACTCTCGCCGTATAACCAGAAAGGAAATGATAAGCTGCAGCCTCCTTACTTAGAATAGAGATAGGCGGGAGAACTCCAGATACATCACAAGTTAAGAAAATAACAACCTTTGGCTCCCCAGCTGCATTTTCTTTAACGCGTTTTTTGACATGCTCCAGTGGATATGAACAACGGCCATTTTCAGAAATAGTAGTATCGTCATAGTCAGCTAAACCATTGTGATCCACTTTTACATTTTCAACAATGGCGCCGTGATGGATAGCATCCCAGATAATAGGTTCATTCTTTTGGGAAAGGTTAATTGTTTTAGCGTAACAACCACCTTCGATATTAAACACTGAACCTTTCGACCACCCATGCTCATCGTCGCCAATTAAGTAACGCTCAGGATCAGCTGAAAGGGTTGTTTTTCCAGTACCTGAAAGACCAAAAAATAAAGCTGTATCTCCATTTTCTCCAACATTTGCAGAACAATGCATAGGCAAAACATCCTTTTCAGGAAGTAAAAAGTTTTGAACTGAAAACATTGCCTTTTTCATCTCACCTGCATATCTCATTCCAGCAAGTAAAACCTTCTTTTGAGAAAAATTAATAATAACCACNCCATCGGAGTTTGTGCCTTCAGACCTCGGATTACAAACATAAGATGCAACATTTAGGATAGTCCAAGGATCTTTATGCTTTGGATTAAACGTTTCAGGCTTAATGAACATATTTCGCCCAAACAAGCCTTGCCAAGCTGTCTCAGTATTGACCTCGACTGGAAGATAATGTTCAGAATGAGCGCCCACATGAAGATGAGACCTAAATGAATCTTTTGTTGATAGATATTTTTCGACTTTAGCCCATAAAATATTGAAATTTTCTTCAGAAAAAGGTCTATTTACATCACCCCATTCAATGGACTTAGTTGTTGAAGATTCATCAACAATAAAGCGGTCATTCGGACTTCTTCCAGAACGATTACCTGTATTAACCAACAAGGCNCCAGTATTTGTGAGAGATCCCTCACTTCGATTCAATGACTCACTAATAAACTCTGTAGGAGCTAAATCAATATAAACCATTTTTTAACCTATAGTTTCAAAAGTGAATTATTACAGATAAGCCACATGAGAAATAAGAATTTTATTAAATTTTTATATTGTAAATTAAGACTACATGCATTCCCACAACATGGGCGATGAAAGTAACAAAAATTTCATTAAATTCGGCTGAATAATGAAAACAAATAACATACAAAAAATGAGGATTATTAGACTCAGTTTATATTTAGTACTCCATATAATGCTATGCTCTAGTTTAAGCAGTTGAGATTCGTTATCTAGAAAGTTCTTATTCATGACTGTACTAAGTCTTATCTTTTAAAGAGAGTGTAAGCTCAAACTTTGCAACAACCTCAGAGGAAATTGAGGGAACTACAGCGTCAATATTTAATTTATAGTTAAACCTTTCAGTTGAATTGGCAGTTTTATCAACCAACTCTTTAATTGCTGCTCCATCATTACACATAAAATGAACATCACCCTCAGGTCTTTTAAGAAAATCAGCCTTAAAGTCTTTAAATATTAAGGCAATTTTACGGCCACTTTCTTGGATTGGATCCATAGCAAGAAATCCACCTGTAATGTCTGCACCAACCGCTAAAACGCCAAAATACATACTTCCTAAATGATTCTTTGTTCTCCTTCTAAGTGGAATTTTAATTTCTATCTTTTCATCTGTATGCTCAATAACCTTAGGGCGACAATACCAAATCATTGGCACCTTGGTAAAGCCAAATAAGCGAATTAATCGATTTGTCTTGGCAACTCTAGAAAGCATAATGCATGAGTTTAGTATTTAAAAGTGCCATACCATTCTGGATAAAAGACGATTGAAGCGAGCACAAGAATTTGTATCATTATAAATGGAACAACTCCTTTGTAAAAGAACTAAACTCTTTAATTATTCTTTCAGCTATTGACTATACCGAATAATCATCAACCACTGAGCACTGTGCACTGAGCATCGTTGCAGAAAGCTTATCAATATCCTCTGATGGCCACCTAAAAACATCGGCAAAATAAAAGCTTCCATGAGAATATTCAAAATTTTCTCCATAAAACTGCTCTCCATTGGATGAAAATTCGAGCACCTTTAGCTCAAGGCCACTAAAGTAATGAGCTTCTTGACCAAACTCAATTAAATCACTTTTGACAATTCTAAATTTAAATTTCTGAGGAATATAATTAATAAGCTTACCCTCTTTTATTTCAACTGCTTGTGTCATTTCACAGTAATAGAGATCACCTACCTCTGATAAAGCTGATAAAGGAATCCAGCTAAATAAAATAACTAAGAAAATATTTTTCATTATTAACCTCTATTCATAAAATTTTTATTAAATAATTATATTTCTATTATCTAGGATATCTTGTTGTATATCGATAATTTATAGTTTTTTCAATATCTAGATAAAATAAAATTCATATATATGATATAATATACTTCTCATTAAATTTTATTGATAAAATTTAGTCATAGATTTTTTTAATTTTTGTAGAAGGAGTAGGTATGATTCAATTTATAGTTCATGACGAAGACGATTCCGTCGGCGTTGTTACAGTTGAAGGACTTAAAGCAAACGACACTCTATCAGGATGGATAATGGATCAAGATGTCTTAATCGATATCAAGATCAATCAAGACATTCCTATTGGGCATAAGCTAGCAATTAAAGATCTTAATGAAGATGATACAGTCATCAAATATGGTGTAGATATTGGCAGAACTATTTCAAAGATTGCAGTTGGCGATCATCTACATGTACATAACGTTAAAACAAAGAGGTGGTAATGATAAATTTAGATCAAAAAATCTACGGTTATAGACGCGACAATAATAGAGTTGGAATTCGAAACTATGTAGTTATCCTTCCTGTTGACGATATTTCAAATGCAGCATGTGAAGCTGTTAGCAACAATATTAAGGGAACGATTGCTCTTCCTCACCCGTATGGAAGACTCCAGTTTGGTGAAGACCTTGACCTTCATTTTAGAACGATGATTGGAACCGGTGCAAACCCAAATGTTGCTGCAGTTGTTGTCATAGGTATTGAGCCGGGCTGGACTCAAAAAATTGTTGATGGAATTGCTGCTACTGGTAAACCAGTTCAAGGCTTCTCTATTGAAAAGAAAGGCGACATTCAAACAATTGCAGATGCCTCAAAAGCAGCTTATGACATGGTTCATTATGCTTCAGGCCTTCAAAGAGAAGAATGTGATATCAGTGAGCTATGGGTTTCAACTAAGTGTGGTGAGTCAGACACAACTTCAGGCTTTGGATCAAATCCAACAGTTGGTAATGCGTTTGATAAGCTTTATGAAAAAGATAGCACCTTACTTTTTGGTGAAACATCTGAGATTACAGGTGGTGAACATCTAGTTAAAGCAAGATGTGCAAATGACGCTGTTGCTGATCAGTTCATGTTCATGTTTAATCGTTACCAGGATATGATTGAGCGTTTTAAAACAGATGACTTGTCTGATTCACAGCCGACCAAAGGCAATATTGAAGGAGGCCTTACAACGATCGAAGAGAAGGCGCTTGGAAACATTCAAAAAATTGGTAAGAAGTGTGTCGTTGATGGTGTTTTAGATAAGGCAGAAATGCCTACCAGTAAAGGCTTATGGTTTATGGACTCTTCTTCTGCAGCTGCAGAAATGGTTACCCTATGTGCAGCCTCTGGATATGTTGCTCACTTATTCCCTACTGGGCAAGGAAACATTATTGGTAATCCAATACTTCCAGTCATTAAGGTTTGTGCAAACCCAAGGACAGTCAGAACAATGTCAGAGCATGTCGATGTTGATGTAACTGCTTTACTAAAGCGTGACATCAATCTTGATCAGGCTGGTGACATGCTTCTTGAGTCTCTCATCCACACATCAAATGGAAGAATGACTGCTGCAGAAATACTGGGCCATCAAGAGTTTGTATTAACGCGCCTGTACGAAAGCGCATAAATTAAATTTAATTGGATAAATAAATTACATGAAATACTTAAAAAAAGCTGACAAGTCGGCAGAATCAAATATGCTAGAAGCACAAAAAGTTGTCCATGACATGCTCGCTAACATAGATAAAAATGGTGAGCAAGCTGTCAGAGACTATGCTGAAAAATTAGATTCGTGGACAGGTGATATTTTACTATCCGCTGCTGAAATTGATGAAATTACAGGGGATGTCCCACAAGACGTCAAGGATGATATTGATTTTGCATGTCAGCAGGTTTACACGTTTGCAAAAGCTCAGCGTGACTCAATTGAAGAGTTCCACACCAAGAATAACGGCGTTGAAGCTGGCCAAAGATTACTTCCAGTAAACGTAGCAGGCTGCTATGTTCCGACTGGAAGGTATGCTCATATTGCTTCTGCATACATGAGTATTGCGACTGCAAAAGCTGCCGGGGTTCCATGTATTATCGCTTGCTCTACGCCATACAAAGGCAAGAGTATTCATCCCTATGTACTCTATGCAATGAAGACTGCTGGAGCAGATCATGTGATGACCCTTGGTGGAGTTCAGGCGATTGCGAGTATGGCATATGGTTTGTTTACTGGAAAGAAAGCGGACATTATTGTTGGACCTGGAAACAAGTTTGTAGCTGAAGCCAAGAGAACTCTATTTGGCGAAGTTGGAATCGATGTTTTTGCAGGACCTTCAGAAGTTGCAGTCATTGCTGATGAAGACGCGGATGCAGACGTTGTTGCTATTGACCTAGTTGGTCAAATGGAGCATGGTCATGAGTCCCCTGGTTGGCTTTTCACAACTTCAAAAGAGTTGGCTGAAAAAGTAATGAATCTCGTACCAGAGTACATTGAAAAACTTCCTCCTACAGCTCAAGATGCAGCTTTCTGTGCCTGGAGAGATTACGGAGAAGTGATTCTTTGTGACTCTAATGAGGAAGTGGTTAAGATTTCTGATGAGTATGCTGCAGAGCATCTCGAAGTTCAATGCAAGGGCCTTGATTGGTGGCTAGAAAATTTGACTTGCTACGGCTCTCTATTCTTAGGAGAAGAGACAACAGTTACCTTTGGTGATAAAGCTTCAGGTCCTAACCACATTCTNCCAACAAAGGCAGCAGGTCGATACTCAGGTGGACTTTCAGCTCACAAATTCTTNAAAGTATTAACTTGGCAACGCATGGATCGCGAATCAACACGTCAGGTTGCTCAGGCATCNTCTAGAATTTCAAGACTGGAAGGAATGGAAGGACATGCGAGAGCCTCTGATGTCAGACTTAGCAAATACTTCCCTGAAGAGTCTTTTGATCTTGGCGCTCCAGTATTAGAGTAAACCATGAGCTTATCAGACTTTTCTCTTGAGAATAAAGTTGCTCTGATAACTGGTGGTACTAGCGGATTAGGAAAAATGATGGCACTTGCGCTTGCAAAAGCAGGCGCATTTGTCTGGATTGCGAGTAGTCGAGATAATGCAGATGAAACGCTCAAAGAATTAAAAGATCAGGGCACTGAGGGGCGATTCATTCAACTGGATGTCACTTCCAGTGAAGCCCTTGAAAATGTTGTCTCCCTGATCCATCAAGAGTCCAATCGAATAGACATTTTAGTGAATGCAGCAGGAATTAATCTGCGAACTTCAGCTGAGGACCTTACGCTTGATGAATGGCAAAAAACAATCGATATTAACTTAACAGCACCCTTCCATTTAAGTCAACTTGTTGCAGACTCAATGAGAGAAAATAATTGGGGTAGAATTATAAATATCGCCTCACTTCAATCTCTTAGGGCTTTTGATAATAGCATTCCATATGGCGCAAGTAAAGGTGGAATTATGCAACTAACGCGCGCTTTAGCGCAAGCTTACTCTAAAGATGGCGTCCTAGTGAATGCCATAGCTCCAGGGTTTTTTAGAACCAACTTAACGGAATCATTATTCCAAGACCCGGGTAAATTACAAACTTTAGCTGACAAAACGATGATGGGTCGTAACGGCGAAGAAAAGGATATATTTGGAATTAGCGTCTTTTTGTGTAGTGATGCTAACTCATATGTCACCGGCCAAACAATATTTCTAGATGGAGGATTTTCAGCAGCATGATTGATAAAATGGAAGCAGTGGTATATACCGCACCTAACGAAATGACCTTTATAAATGATTATCACTCTACCCAAATTGATCGTGATGATGATGTTCTTTTGCGCATTGAGTCGGTTGGTATTTGTGGCTCTGATATGCATGCATTCCATGGAAAGGATCCAAGAAGAAATCCTGGATTAATTTTGGGACATGAGTTCTGTGGTGAGATTGTTGAGGGTACCCATAAAGGACAAAAGGTAACAGGCAATCCACTTATTACNTGTGGAAAATGTGAATACTGCCTCCAGGGTAGAGATAACTTATGTAGCGATAGAGATATGATAGGNATGAGNAGNCAAGGTGCTTTTGCTCAATACATGACGATACCCAATCAATGCCTTGTTCATGCACCCAATACCATGAACTCAAACCANGTAGCGCTGACTGAGCCTGCAGCCACAGTAGTCCACGCTGTCAATCTTGCCATAGAGAGCTCCTTCAAACCAATCAGTGAGTGTAATGTGCTTGTTGTCGGTGCGGGTGCTATTGGTCTTCTAGCTGCACTTTTACTGAAGTCTCATGGCGTCACAATGACTGTCCTTGAAACGAATGAGGCTCGTCATTCTTGTGTTAAAGATCATGTTGGTGTTANCCCTGTTAACCCAATTACTGACTCAGTCAAGGAAGACACATATGATGTCGTGATTGATTGCGTGGGGAGTGAGAAAACAAATGCGCTNTCCGTNTCCTCTGTCAGAGCTGGAGGCGTAGTGGTTAATGTTGGACTGCTTAGCTGGAGTAGCAACATTGATATTCGAAAAATAACCCTCCAAGAAATAAAGCTTGTGGGATGTTATACCTACAACATGGAGGACTTTAGATCTGCATTAAAGTCAATTGAAAATGGAGATTTTGGAGATTTATCCTGGATTGAAGAGATGCCATTATCAGAAACGAATTTAGCTTTTCAAAGTTTACACAATGGTACAATGGCGTCAGCCAAGGTGATCTTAAAGCCTTCTTTTTAAATGATTTTTATTAATTAATCTATGAGCATTACTGATCTCAAATTTGATATCGATAGAGACAGTAAAACGCCTCTTTGGCTACAAATTCGCAATGAACTATTCAATTGCCTTTACAGAGATGAACTCAGACCTGGGCAACTCATTCCAAATGAAAAGACACTCGTTGAACTTTTTCAGGTATCTATTGGCACAATCAGGAAAGCGGTAGGCGTTCTAGAAAAGGAAGGCTTTCTTATTCGCAAGCAAGGTCTCGGGACCTTTGTCTTTCAGCACGATAATAGCAGTTTCCTTTTTGAGTATTTTCACTTTGCTTTAAATGGAACTGAAAAACAAGAAAGTCCAACTGTCGAATTTATCTCTTTTGAAACTAAGAAGGCATCTAAAGCTGAAGCTGAATCTTTAAATATTCCTACTGGAAGTGCTATTTATAAAATTTATAACAAGCTAGGCCTGAATAAGAAATTCTATATCGTTGATAAAATTATTATCTCTCAGGATAAATTTCCTGGACTTAATGAAGAGATTTTTAAAAATAGAGCAAACACAATTTACAATCTATATCAGAATAAATTTAATATCTTTATCACTAACTGTTCAGAAAAACTAAAAGCGATCACTTCTAATGAAAAAATCTCTAAGCTACTGAATATTGAGTTAGGCTCACCTATTCTTAAGATAGATCGGATTGGTCAAACCTATCACAATGAAACTATTGAGATTCGAACATCATACGTTCATACGAGTGACATCGAGTACATTCACTCTCAAAACAGTACATTCGGTGAATCACTGTAATTCGATTTTTCAGTAATTAATTCTTAATTACTTTTCAACCAAACCTTTTTGAACCGCTCTCTTTTTATCCATAGAGGTAAGTTGGTAACCAAAGTACAATTTGCGGGAAGATAATGATCAATGCAAGTCCAACAACCTGAATCGCCATAAACTGCATCATCCCTTTATAGATATCTGCCAAATCCCACTCTGGGACCACTCCCTTGAGGAAGTAGGCGGATAAGGCAACAGGAGGTGACAGCCATGCCGTCTGGAGATTAACAGCAACCAGTATTCCAAACCAAGTNAGGTTAAATCCTAGTTGNTCAATAAGAGGCAAGACAATTGGAATAATGATGAGCACAATTGGAACCCATTCTAATGGCCAGGCTAACAAGAAAATAAAGGCCATAATGATTAACAGAATCGCAGTTGGTGGAAGATCAAGCAGCATCAAATATTCTGTGATCATTGTTGGCGTACCCAGTCTTGAAAATACTGATCCAAAGAAGTTAGAAGCACACACCAAAACCATAATTAAAGTAGTGATCTCTAAAGTTTTTAGAAGAGAGCTTTTAAAAGACTCAAAAGTAAGCTTACGGTAGGCTAGAGTTAGTAATATTGAACCAACGGCTCCCATCGCAGCACCTTCAGTTGGTGTTGCCCAACCAGCCAATATACTTCCTAGAGATGACCCGACTAAAAGAACGGGTGGCACCAAGCCTTTAAAGAACTCCACCCAAACCTCTTTCATAGAATCTGGAATCAAGTCCTCTGGAACGACTGGGCCTAAATTAGGGTTTAGGTGACATCTAATCAGCGTGTAACCTGTATAAAGGACAGCCAACATAAGGCCAGGCATAATTGCTGCTGCAAACAAATCTGTTACTGGAACGTTGAGTATTGGGCCCATAACAACAAGCATAATACTCGGCGGAATTAATATACCCAGCGTACCGCCAGCCGTAATCGTTCCTGCTGCTAAACGCACGTCATAACCCGATCTATTCATTGTCTTCGCAGACATAATTCCAAGAATAGTAACCGAAGCACCTACAATTCCTGTTGCCGCTCCAAAGATTGTTGCAACAAAAAGAACAGCGACAAATAATGAACCTTTGGTTCTGGCAAGAGCCATTTGAACGGATGTGAACAACCTCTCCATGAGGTTGGCCTTCTCCATGAGAATACCCATAAAGGTGAACAATGGAATTGCTGCGAGGGTTTGCTCAAGCATACTCCCAGAAAACTGGAAGGTCATTAAATAAAAAACAAGATCTCCAAAACCTATATAGCCAAAGAAGACCCCTAAGAAAATTAATGTAAATGAGATTGGAAAGCCAATAAATATGGCAAACAACATGGTTAATATTAGGACAATGCCTAGAACTTCTGGACTCACGGCCATCTCCTATTTTTTATCGCATACACGCACTTAAGCACCTCTGAAACACCTTGAATTAAGAGGAAAATAAATCCGATAAATAGGGCAAACTTAATTGGATACATGTAAGGCATCCAGGCAGTGTCCATTCCTCTTTCCATGATTGACCAAGATTTATAGGCATACTTGTAGCACGCCCATGCTGCGCCNATAATCCCAGGAAAATAAAATAATA
>JGI26256J51712_1001040_pt1 | contig 10889 bp, 16 predicted proteins | sample SaaInlV_150m_DNA_FD_51712 | JGI IMG/M metagenome (IMG submission 51712) | reverse complement strand
TGGCGGAGAGTGAGGGATTTGAACCCTCGATAGGGGATAAACCCTATACACCCTTAGCAGGGGCGCGCCTTCAGCCACTCGGCCAACTCTCCAGAAGAAAAATATTATACGCTAAAAAAATAACAGTTTGAAATAGCGTTTTAAAAGCCGTAGTTATATCTGAGTTTGACAGCGCCCGGGTCGCCGCCTTTAAGGTCTAGCACTCTTAATCTAACCTTGCCCCAATCGCCTTCAAGCTTTATTTTTTCTTCTAAGGCTTGTAAGTTTTTTTTAGCATTTAAAATTGCCATCTCAGATTCATTCCATTGCTCATCACCACCACGAGGCGTGCCTAGCTTATGCTCTTGATAAAGCAACTGACTCCTAATATCTCTTGCTTCTATTTTAATATCAAAAGTATTCATACCCATATCAAGCTGAGTTTCTAACTCTAGCAAGTCATAACTAATAGTTTCGATATTATCTATAACAGAGTCAGATTGTGTTTTATTATCATCAGCAAACACATTGACTGATGATAATAAAATAAGAAAGATTAAGTCGGGTAATTTTAAAACCAATTGTAAAGGCCTAATGCGTTGACACAAACAAACACGGTATTAAGTAACACTAAAGATTTGTCACTATTCTTGGCTCCTTGAATAACCCAGCTAACAGCAGACACCATAAAAAATATATAACCAGTGAAGACTTCATTGATATTTAGCGCAACTAATAAGGCACCTGTTATGCCAGTAATCGTACCAAGCCAACCCCAAGTATTATTCATGAATTTCAAAATCGTGTGTGACGGTGGCAGTTTTACCTAGCATGATAGAAGCAGAGCAGTATTTATCAGCTGATAATCCAATCGCTTTACCGACTTTCTTCTCATCCAAGTCAACACCTTCGACAACAAAATGAATGTGGATTTTGGTAAATACTTTGGGGTGATCATCGGCACGCTCAGCGCTAATTTCTGCACGACAGTCACGCACTTCTTCGCGCATTTTTTTAAGCATACTCAAGACATCAATCGTAGTACAGCCACCCATACCTAGTAGCAGCATTTCCATTGGTCGAATGCCTAAATTGTTACCACCAGCCTCCTTAGGGCCATCCATTACTATTGCGTGACCGCTGGCTGATTCTCCAACCATCGTCATGTCGTTAACCCATCTTACTGTTGTATTCATTTTGTTATCCTTTAAAAATTTCTTGTAGCGCAACGCCAGGGTCGTCTTGACGCATGAATGCCTCACCTACCAGAAAACTATAGACACCATGTTCATGCATAAAGGCCACATCGTCCGAGCTTAAAATACCGCTTTCAGTAATGACAAGCACATCATCTTTAACTTCACTAAGCAAATCAACCGTAGTTTGCAACGATACGTCAAATGTACGTAAGTTACGATTATTAATACCAATCATAATGAGTGGCAGTTGGAGTGCACGTTTAAGTTCTTCTGCATTATGCACTTCAATCAAAATATCCATATTGAGTTGCATTGCATGTTGCGCCAATATTTCCATTTCTCCATCGCTAAGACAAGCGGCGATAAGTAAGATGCAATCAGCGCCCATAACGCGTGCTTCCAATACTTGGTAAGGATCAATGATAAATTCCTTGCGTAGTATTGGTAAGGAGGTCGCTTTTCTGACATCGATTAAAAATTGATCATCACCCTGGAAAAAATCTTTGTCAGTTAGTACTGATAAACAAGCAGCACCGTGCGCTTCATAGCTTTTGGCAATTTCTACTGGATTGAAATTTTCACGTAAGACGCCTTTTGAGGGTGAGGCTTTTTTAATCTCTGCAATAATGGCGTTTTGCTTTAAATCTACCTTGTTTTTTAATGCTTGGTAAAAATCAATCGTTTCACGGTCGTCATAAGCTTTTTTCATCAATTGATCGAAAGAGATGTTCTTTTTGCGTTCAATTACTTCTTGCTCTTTACGAGCAATGATTTTTTTTAGAATATCGGGTGTGTTTGTCATGATTAAGTATTTTAAAGGAATTGTATAACTTATAATTAAACTTATAACATTTTGAAATAGGAATACAGTATGAAATTATTAGATTTTGAAATTGGCGTTGATCAGCCGTTTTTCCTTATCTCAGGCCCTTGCGTAATCGAGTCTGAAGCTTTGGCAATGGAGACAGCCACTTATCTCAAAAAAGTCACTGAAGATTTAGGTATTAATTTTATTTATAAATCTTCATACGATAAAGCCAATCGTTCAAGCACAGGTAGCTTTAGAGGTCTGGGTATTGAAGAAGGACTGCGTATTTTACAAAAAGTAAAAGATGAGGTAGGCGTGCCAGTACTGACTGATGTACACGAAGATACACCGTTAGACGAAGTGGCGGATGTGGTTGATATGATGCAAACACCAGCTTTTTTGGTGCGTCAAACCAACTTTATTCAAAATGTGTGTAAGCAAGGTATTCCAGTGAATATTAAGAAGGGGCAATTCCAAGCGCCTTGGGATATGCAAAATGTAGTGGATAAAGCTTTCGAGACCGGTAATAAAGCGATTACCATTTGTGATCGTGGCACCTCTTTTGGCTACAATACGCTGGTATCTGATATGCGTGGTTTGTCGACCATGCGTTCAACAGGTCAGCCGATTGTATTTGATGCAACACATTCAGTACAACAGCCAGGCGGTAATGGCCTTACTTCAGGTGGCCAAAGAGAAATGGTGCCTGTGCTTGCACGCGCTGCCGCCGCTGTGGGTGTATCAGGCTTCTTTATGGAAACACATCCAAACCCAGAAGTTGCACTGAGTGACGGCCCAAATATGATCCCAATTCATAAGATGGCTGAGATGTTAAAAGCCCTACAAGATATTGATAATATTACTAAACAAAACGGTTTCTTAGAGGATCAATTATCATAATTAACAACAGAGTGATTAGTAGATTTATTCTATTAATCACTCTGTTGTTAATGTCTTTTGGTAGCTTTGCTGGCAAGCCAGACTTATTTTTACTTAAAACTTATGACGACTCTAAAGAGGTTGTTGGCTGGGTGATGAGTGAAAAACTAGATGGCATACGTGGGTTTTGGAATGGTCAAGAGTTACTAACTCGTGGTGGCAAGAAGCTAAACCCACCTCAATGGTTTATTCAAAATTACCCGCCATTTGCTATTGACGGTGAGCTTTGGACTAAGCGCAATGATTTTGAAAACATCAGCTCAATTGTACGTAGTAAGAACTCTGGTGATAGATGGAAAAATATCACGCATCATATTTTTGAAGTACCAAGTCAAACCGGCGGGCTACTTGAAAGATTGTCTGTTCTAAAGACTTATTTAGATACAAACTCTATTCCCCATCTGCAAGTTCTCAAACAAACATCAGTTAAAAGCAAACAACATTTGCAAGATTTTTTACAACAAATAGTTGGCAATAAAGGCGAGGGGGTTGTGGTTCGTAACCCTAACACCTTATATGAGACTGGTAGACTGTCGTCTGCACTAAAAGTTAAGAAGTATTTTGATACCGAATGCAAGGTATTGAAAATACTACCGGGTAAAGGAAAATATCTTGGAAAAATGGGGTCAGTATTATGCCAAACCAAAGATGGAAAACAGCTAAAAATCGGCTCTGGCTTTAAAGATAAAGACAGGAATAACCCACCTGCTATTGGTAGTAAAATTACGTTTAAATATTACGGCTTTACCAAGAAAGGAAAATACAAGTATCCGGTATATTTAAGAGTAAGAAATAATTGATATAAATATTTAATTACATAAAATAAAAAATGATTAGAATTGCAGTTGTAGGCGCTTCAGGGCGCATGGGTCAAACCATTATTGAGGCGATTAACCAAAATGATAAAGTTAGTTTGGGTGCTACATTAGACAAAGGCGACGATTTAAGTGCCGCGCTAGATCAGTTTGACGTGCTGATTGATTTCACGCGCCCAGAAGCAACACTTGAATATTTATCAGTATGTCAAAGCTCAGGCAAAGCAATGGTGATTGGTACTACGGGTTTTAGCGATGAACAGCTACAAGTGATTAATGATACTGCTAATCATGTGCCAATTGTTTTTGCACCAAACATGAGTGTTGGTGTGAACTTGTCCCTTAAGTTATTGGATATGGCTGCGCGCGTGATTGGTGAAGACGCCGATATTGAAATTGTAGAAGCACATCATCGTCACAAGGTGGATGCCCCGTCAGGTACTGCATTAAAAATGGGTGAAGTGGTGGCTAATGCTCTGGGTAGAGATTTGTCTACCTGTGCAGTCTATGGTCGTGAAGGCATTGAAGAGCCGCGTGATCGCCAGACTATTGGTTTTTCTACCATTCGTGGCGGCGATGTGGTGGGTGAACATACGGTTAGTTTCTTTATGGAAGGCGAGCGTGTTGAGATTACTCACAAAGCTTCGTCTCGACTCACATTTGCTAATGGTGCTGTACGTGCAGCGAGCTGGTTAGAAGCTCAAAATTCTGGCTTGTATTCTATGCAAGACGTGCTAGATCTATAGGAGGCATTATGCTATATGCAGTCATCTCTCAAGATGTTGAAAATTCATTAGAAAAACGTATGGCTGTACGCCCTGCACATATTGATCGTTTAAATATTTTAAAAAATGAAGGTCGTTTAATTTTGGCAGGTCCACACCCAGCGATTGATAATAATGAACCTGGCGAAGCAGGTTTTACTGGCTCATTAGTAGTAGCGGAGTTTGACTGCCTTGAAGATGCACAAGCTTGGGCAGATGCTGATCCTTATATGGCGTCAGGTGCTTATGAGAGTGTCGTGGTTAAGCCCTTTAAAAAAGTATTACCATGAGCTTAATCTTCAAACCATTATTTGAAAAAGAAAGTTCAACTTACACTTATTTGTTAGCAGACTCAAATACCAAAGAAGCGATTATTATTGATGCAGTTGATGAAACTCAGCAACGTGATATTGGCCTGATTGAAGAATTGGGTTTAGACCTTAAATACATTATTGAAACCCACGTACATGCAGACCATATCACCAGCTCTTGCCCACTCAAACAAAAATTTACCAATGCGCAAATCGTCCTTGGTAAAACCAACTCAATTGCTTGTGCAGATGTTTTAATTAAAGATCAAGAAGCACTTGAATTTGGCGACTATCAAATCACAGCCATGACAACCCCTGGCCATACGGATGGTTGCATGTCGTATGTGGTTGGCGATAAAGTTTTTACTGGTGATGCACTGCTAATCAGAAGCTGTGGTCGTTGTGATTTTCAAGGTGGGTCGGCAGACAAATTGTTCGACTCTATTCAAAAAATATTCTCACTTCCTGACGAGACTTATGTTTATCCAGCGCATGATTATGGCGGCAGAACGGTTAGTACGATCTGGGAAGAAAAAGCCTTTAACACAATGATTGGTGACAGTGTTGATAAGGCAGAATTTGTACGTCGTGTAAACGCAATGGAGTTAGCATTGCCAGCCAAAATTCATGTTGCTGTTCCGGCAAACCAAGTCTGTGGCTCTAAAATTATTTCAGAGTAATAATCCATGGTTAATGGTTATTCATTAGATCCTCACCCTCGGGCAAATTTTGCCAAAGAAGAATTTGCCGTGGTGCGTATTCCACGTGTTAAGCGTGATCGTGTACCAGCTGCTAGCATTGAGATTGTTGCTGATTTAGAAACAGCCATTGCACAAGCCAACCCTGATAATAAGTTTTATCCAGCTAAGGTGGTGGGCCCAGCCCGATCATCTGAAGGCACAATGCTATACTATATTATCGATATTTATGGTGCGCCATGAAGTGGCTTAGCCTTGTTTTTATTTTTTTATCTTCGGTTGTTTTTGCAGGTGAAGAGCTTGAAGTTGAGTTAAGTTCTGGCAATGTCATTAGTATTGATGCATATGCATCAGACGGCGATACTTTATTTTTATACCTACCTTCTGAGCGCGGATTTGGCAAAGGCCATGTGCCGACCATGCAACAATTAACTTTTGAGGGTTACGATGTTTGGGTAGCAGATTTGCACACTAGCTACATGACTCCAAAACATCGTAGCAGTATTGGTCGTTTTAATATTGATGATCTTCTTGAATTAGTTGATTACGCCAGGAAAAAATCATTTAATAAAATATTCTTTTTAACCTCAGGCCGGGGTGCACAATTAGCGCTTAAGGTTGCGTATCAATGGCAATTAAACAACTCAAAATCAACTTTGCTAAAAGGCCATATATTGCACTCCCCACACTTAATTGATGGCAAGCCTGATCTTGGCAAGACAGCAAATTATGTTGATATCGCCAAACTTAGTAATTTACCCGTGTATCTATTATTACCACAATTTGGCACAAAATATTTTCGTGGCGAAGAGATTGCCGCTCAGCTTAAAAAAGGAGGTAGTGAGGTATTTGTACACAGATTTAAAGATGTGCATGGTGGGTTCCATATGCGTGATGTTAAAGATCTAACCAAAATTGATATTAAAGCAAAAGATGGTTTGAGTGACACTTATCACCGAGCGGTAAGATTGATGAGTACGATTAATGTCTTTAAACCATTTATAGCGAATAAAGATATTCAAAAATCACCCAAGGTAGTTTCTAGTGGGCCAGTGTTAAAACCTTACAAAGGTAAGCAACGTATTCGATTAAGACTTAAAACATTTGATGATCAAATATTAGACATTAATAGCTATAAAAATCAAGTTGTACTGCTTAACTTTTGGGCCAGTTGGTGTAAACCTTGCGTCAAAGAGATCCCTTCATTAATACGATTGCAACAGCAGTTTAAAGATCAAAGTTTTCAAATTATTACCATTAACATTGGCGAATCAAAAAAAGACATGGCTGATTTTTTGAAAAAAGTAAAACTTGAATTACCCATTATGTTGGACACAGATGGNCAGGCAGTGAAAGACTGGGGTGTGTATGCGTATCCTTCTAATTTTGTTTTGGATAAAGATGGCGTTATTCGTTATGCTTATCGAGGTGCATTGGAATGGGATGCGCCANAAATCGTCAATACGATTAAAACACTCTTGTGAAGCAATACGACGTCATTATTATTGGCGCAGGCGCGGCCGGGCTAATGTGTGCCGCTGAGGCATTGAGGCGTGGGCGCAGTGTGGCTATTTTAGATAAAGCCAACAAGGCTGGTAAAAAAATCCTTATTTCTGGTGGTGGAAGATGTAACTTTACCAATCTTTTTATTGAGCCTGAATCTTTCATTTCAAACAACCCTCATTTTTGTAAATCAGCTTTAACACGCTACACTCAGTGGGATTTTATCGCCTTATTGGAAAGCTATCATTTCCACTGGACAGAAAGATCCTTAGGTCAATTATTTTGTGATCAAAAATCTGGTGCAGTGCTTAGGGTGTTGTTAGATGAGTGTCAACAGGCTGATACTATTTTAGACTGCGAGGTTAATCAAGTGGCATTTGAATCAGCTTATACTCTACAAACCAATCAGGGTGATTTTCAAGCGCAGTCACTTGTTGTTGCTACTGGTGGACCTAGCATCCCTAAAATGGGTGCAACTGATTTCGGTGTGCAAATTGCTAAACAGTTCGGCCTTAAATCGTTACCATTTCAGCCAGCATTAGTGCCATTCACTTTTCATCAATATGATATTGATAAATACTTTAAAGATCTCTCTGGGCTTTCACTAGATGCGGTTGTTAGTTGTAACAATGCAAGTTTTAGAGAGGCTTTGTTGATTACCCACCGTGGTTTAAGTGGCCCGGCTATCTTACAAATCTCATCTTATTGGCATAAGGGTGACCACATTGAAGTAAACCTTTTGCCCAATTTAGATGCGAGTGAGTATTTGCTGGATATGCAGCAGAAGCGCGGCAAGGCGGAGCTGAAAACCATTTTGGCTGAATTTTTCCCAAAACGTTTAGCTGAGCGTTTAGCCAACACACTAACCAATCAGCCACTGGCTAATACGCCTTTAGGAGAGATTAATCAGCACAATCTTAAGGCTTTTGGAGGGCAGTTGAATAACTGGATAATTGTACCAAGTGGCACTGAAGGGTTGCGAGTGGCAGAGGTGTGCACGGGCGGCGTAAGTACGGATGAGCTCTCGTCTAAAACCATGGAATCTAGCAAACAGCCAGGGCTTTACTTTATTGGTGAGACAGTTGATGTTACCGGCTGGCTTGGTGGCTATAACTTCCAATGGGCTTGGTCGTCTGGCTGGGCAGCAGGACAAGTGGTTTAATTTAAAAAACATCTATATCCTTATTATCTGTGTATGATTACCAATGTGATAATAAGCGAGCAAAAATGATTAAATTTGGTGAAAAAGTTAGCGGCTACGACGTCCTTGTTTTTAACGAACGAGAAGTNAGAGCAGCGGCTGGTATTGTCTTTTTGTTTGCCTTTATGGCATTCATGAATGGCTTTTTAACCGGCAATAACGANCCAACCAAACTCATGGTATCAGTATTTTTGTTTGATTTTTTTATTCGTATCTTTATCAATCCTAAATATTCACCCTCGATGATCATTGGGCGCTGGATGGTAAACAACCAAAAACCAGAATACACCGACGCCGCACCCAAAAAATGGGCTTGGAGTTTGGGCTTTATCTTAGCAGCGACGTTATTTTATCTAGTGGTTTTAAATGATATCCGTGGTCCAATTAATATTTTGACTTGTGCTTTATGTTTAGGCTTGTTATTTTTTGAAGCGGTATTTGGCATTTGTGTGGGCTGTAAGATTTACAACCAATTTCATCAGCAAAAAGCTACATATTGCCCGGGCGATGCTTGCGATTTAACAAGAGCCAGAGCGCCAATTCAGCAACTAAATACCATGCAAAAAGTCATTTTTACCGCAGCGATCGCCGGGCTATTTTATTTGACATTTGCAGATATTATTCAATTTTTAATCTTTGGAGAATAAAATGAAATACATACTAACCTTATTAACATTAATCTCAGTCACGCTAACAGCTCAAGCCGCGCTTGAGGTACAAAAAGTGGCTAACAACGTTTATGCTTTGGTGGGTGAAACCACGCAAAGATCGGTAACGAATTTTGGCAATAATTCAACCCACGGCGTGATTATTACTAACGAAGGTGTAGTGCTGATAGATTCTGGTGCGAGTTATTTGGGCGCCCAAGAAATTCATCAAACCATTCAAACGCTCACAGATAAACCCATTAAGATCGTTATTAATACCGGCGGGCAAGATCATCGCTGGCTCGGTAATGAGTATTTTCAAAAGCTAGGTGCTAGAATTGTCGCCTCAACCAAAGCCCAAGCCGATCAAAAAGCCAGAGCGGACTACCACCTAACAAGACTCGGTGGTCTAATTAAACAAAGCTTAGAAGGTACCAATCCAGTGGTTGCAACTGAAGTGTTTGAAACACAAAAAAACATCAAGCTCGGCGACGTCAAATTAGAGCTGTATTATTTTGGCTCAGCGCACACAGCAGGCGACATCTTTATTTACATGCCAAGTGAGCAAATCATGTTCACCGGCGATATCGTTTTTAACGACAGAATGCTAGGCATTGGTCCTGCTAGAAATTCTCAAAGCTGGGTCAATGTCTTTGACAAAATGGCCAACTTCAAGCCAAAGCATATTGTGCCTGGCCATGGCCATGTGTCTGATTTACCAACGGCGACCAAAAACACCCAAAGCTATCTAAAGTTTTTAATACACGAAGTTGTTAAAATCTTAGATAGATGGCGATATGTTGCAAGCCAGTAAAATAGACCAATCAGACTTTCACTTTTTAAGTGGGCATGAATCAATCGCTGGCAAAAATGCACAGTGGGTATTTGAACAAATGGAATTTGATTATTAATCAAAAAAAGGATAACGATGAAAAAAATTAGAATATTGTTTGCCCTTTCATGGGCGCTAATCGCCCTAGGGGCGGTTGCCGTTTTTGAGTTTGGCGATGACAACACTCAAGATAAACAAACTGTTAAAGAAAAAACAGCACAAGAATGTGAAATCCCTGCCTTTGCAAAAGCCATCGGCCACGAGGATATGTGGCTACTACATAATGGCTGTCCACCTAGAGAATTAAAGCCAAAAAATGATGATAATTAGCCATTGTTAAAATTTGTCAAATTTATTGTTGGGGAATGGTTAAAGCGCTTTTAACGCTAAATAAACCCATTTAAACCCCTTAAAACAAACAAAACCCCTTTAAANCTCTNTTTTAAAGGGGTTTTGTTTGTTTTTGACATGCCCAGCGAGCCATTTGCACCCTATAAGAGGGCATAAGCAAAATTTGCCAAATTTTTATAAAGCCTATAGGGCTTATTAAGNCTTAATCAAGACACCGCATCAAACAAAGTATCAAAAGATTGCTTGGTTATATTATCCAAAGCGCGATACTTTTCTAAAAATCGTAGCTCTTCTTGAGTAATCGATTGCAAAACATTAACATCNGTTACCAGCTGATCATTCTGCAAAATAACACCTTCACCAATCGCCAACCAGCTCAAATTAACCCCTAATANNCCAGCAATCATCGGCAAGCGCGTTTGCGATGGCAGGGCTTTAGCCTCNAGCCATTTTCTAAGCGCTTGACGAGAAACACCAATCTCTGCCGCCAANGCGCCTTGCTCTAACCCCGCAAAACCTGATTGATCAATTGCCTGTTTAAGTCTGTCACTAAAGCTTTTTAGTAGGGTTTCACGTCTTTTATTTTGCATCGTATTATAAGCCGTATTAATATTAATGGTTTTTTTTGAAATATTGTTGAATTTATGTTTATTTTGTGTTTAAATGAACCAAAAGTTAACAAATTGCAACCAAAAGTTACAGTTAGTTATCTTTAAGAGTTTATTTTAAACACTTGATTATAAAAGGGTTGTTAGTCTCAAAACACTTTTGTAGTAGGGTTTTTAATAAACTTTTAATATGATCCATAAGACGTACCAAGGCCAAGCTGATGACTTAGCCTT
>JGI26256J51712_1001039_pt1 | contig 10893 bp, 12 predicted proteins | sample SaaInlV_150m_DNA_FD_51712 | JGI IMG/M metagenome (IMG submission 51712) | reverse complement strand
GCAACTAAAGCTTGGATAAAGGCAGATAAAATGAAAAATGTCGGAGTTGAATCCACCCAAGGATTAGTTGAAAAAGATTTGTTGTTAGACTAATGTTATTTGCACATATTTCAGATACTCATTTAGGATTAGTACAGTATGGTTCCAATGAAAGAGAACAAGATGTGTATGATGTTTTTAATCAAGCAATAGATATTTCAATTAAGGATCATGTAGATTTTGTAATATTTTCAGGAGATATTTTTCATATGCCAAATCCAAACGGTAGAGCGATAATACAAATGGCAAATGGGTTAAAACGTTTAAAAGAAAATAATATTGATTCATTTTTTATTTTAGGTGAACATGACATTAGTAGAATTAGAACAACCCCAATTCCATACGTATATCATAATTTAGGATTTTCAAAATACATAGGAAATGGAAAACCAATAGAGTATAAAGGAATCATGTTAGCTGGATTAGATAAAATAAGAAAAACAGAAATGACTCAATATGAAGAAATATTTTCAAATTTAGATAAAAGTGTAGAGGAATTTCCAGGACATAAAATATTAGTACTACATCAAGGAATTACAGAATTCAACAAATTTGCAGGAGAACTGCAATCAACAGATTTACCAAAAAATTTTACATATTATGCAATGGGCCATTTACATGATAAAGACATTAAAGAATTCAATCATCTTAAAGGTCCAATTGTATACCCAGGATCAATTGAGTTAACAACTAGTGAAGGAATTAAAGATGCCAAAAAAGGGTTTTTTGAAGTAGATATTTCTGGAAAAGAGGCAATACCAAAATGGATTGAATTAGATACCAGACCTCAATTTTCATTTAACACAAAATACACAGAATTAGAAAAAATAATTGGAGAAATTATAGAAAAAATTAGTGAACTTACAAAAAAACCAATGATTCAAGTAAAAATAGAAGGAGAATATATAGAAACAGACCATATTCAGGCACAAATTGCAAGATTAAATTCATTAGTACTTAGATGTTTTTGGAAAATTACTACAAAGCAAATATCAGATTCATCAGTATTTTTAGATAGACCAAGTGTAATCGAGGATGAAATGTTTAGACTTTCAATAAATGCATTAGATTCAGAAAAAGATGCAGATTTTGCAATAAAACAACTCTTACCAACATTATCGACAGACGGAATGAATCAAGCATTAGAAGTAATTCTAGAAAATTTTGAGAAATTCAAAAAGGAAGAAAAGCAATGATAACATCAATTGAATTAGGAGANTTTTTAGCACATTCAGAAACAAAAATANAATTNAAAGATGGAGTAACTATTTTTGTAGGAGATAACGGAGCAGGGAAATCAAGTATCATTGATGCAATTACATTTTCACTATTTGGACAACATACAAGAAAATCTAATAAAGGATTAATCAGACGAGGAGCAAACCAAGGATTTACAAAAATAAAATTCACCATAAATGGTAAACAGTATGAAACAGTAAGAAAAATAGACAGTAAGGGGAGTTTAGCTGCAACATTTTCTGAAATAACAAACAATGAACGAGTAGAAATTGCTGCAGGGGAGAGAAAACAATTTGGAGAATCAATGACAGAGCAAGTGGAAAAAATAATAGGGATGGATTTTGAAAAATTAAAAATAGCATCAATTGTGCAACAAGGGGAATTGAATTCAATAATTAATGCAAAACCAAAAGAATTCAAAGAATTACTAAATGCCATAATTGGAATAGATAAATTGGATGTGGCATCAGAATCTATGAAAAAAGTTACAAAAGAATTTCGTGAAAAAATAAGAACNGATTTAGGATATGATGATACTCACATAGAAATTTTAGAGAGAGATTTTGAAAAATATCAACAAGACATTAAAGAAGCAGAGCCTGAAAAAAATCAACTAGAATTAAAACAAAAAGAAATACAAGAAGAACTAAAAACATTACAAAAAGAATTAGAAATTGAAACACCAAAAATTGATAAAATTAAACAATTAGAATTAAGGAAAAATGAGCTTTTAACATATGTAAAAGACACAATTGAAGAGATTCGACAACAAATTAGTGAAAATGAGCGTAAAATACGGGATTGTAAAGGTTGTTTTGAGGAAATTAAATTAAAAGGGAATTTTGAGATAAAAATTCAAAAAATAGAAGAAGCAGTAGAAGAAACATTAAAGAAAATCCAAGAAATGTCAAGTCAAATTGCATCTTTAAAAGAAAAACAAATCCTAGCATCAAAATTACAATTAAAAGATAACAAATGCCCAGTATGTGATTCAACTGTTGAAAAATTAAATCCATTTTTTCAAGAGGAGCATATCAAAGATGAGATAAACAGGTTACAAGGAGATATCAAATTAAAAGAAAAAGAAAGAGACATGTATAGTCAAAAAAGAAAAGAATTTTTAGAAAAAGTACAAAAGACACGGGATGCAGAAGCTACACTGAGAGCACATTCAATTAATAATGAAGAAGAAGTAATAAAAATTCAAAAAGAAACACAAATTCAAAAAGAAAAATTACCATTGTTAAATAATAATAATTTAAAACAAATATCACAAATAGATAATCATGCAGAATTAATTTTTCAGAATATATCAAAATTAGAAGTAGAAACAAAAGGATTTAATGAAAAAGAATTTTTGAATCTTAAAAAAACAATAATAGAAAAACAAACAATTGTATCTCAAATTGATCAACAAATGGGAGGAGTTTTAGAGAAAATAGATAAAGCTAAAAAACAAATAGAAACAATTCAAAAATCAATTTTAGAACTTAAAAAAGTTAAAGAATATATTTTAAGATTAGATAAAATCCAGATGAATATTTTTAGTAGAGATGGATCTGTTGCAACAAGTTTAAGATCATGGGCATTAAATTCAATTTCAGTTAAAGCCTCGGAATATTTATCATACCTAAATACAAAAATTCAAAGAATTGCATTATCAGAAAAAGCTAGAGATGTATCCATTGCATGTTATTCAAAAACAGAAGTTTTGGAATTAGAATCTCTAAGTGGAGGGGAAAAAGTGAGCGTAGCATTAGCATTACGACTAGGAATGGCAAGTTTACTAGGCTCATCAAATCTAAATTTAATGATATTAGATGAACCTACAACACATCTTGATGCTGAAAGGAAAAAATCATTGGTCAGAGTACTGTCTCAACTATCAGAAATTTCAAATTCACAATCACCAATGCAATTTTTAATTATTACACATGATGCAGAAATATTTGAAGATTCAAATGTTGAACAAATTTACAAGTTTGAATCTAGTGATGAAGGTAGTAAAGTTATTGAGATTTAAGAGATAATTCTACTTTAGTTAACATAAATTTTAAGAATTCAGATAATGATTTCTCACCATCATATTTCAAATTCCATCTCTTTACAAGTTGATCATAAAATACCCATTCAGATTCATCTTTTTTGAGATGAGGTATCATCATTTCCTTAAATCCANTAAGATCCCAATCAGTAGGACACATAATATCACTCATCTGAGACAATTTTTCATCTTTCATTTCAAATGGATATGATTTGCATACACCTGGTTTGAAATCATTAACTGTACATCTATAGACGTCATCAGTTTCTTCAAGAAATTCACATGCATTATTTTTTTGTTTCAAAGCAAGATCCACCAAACCTTCTTCAACTTTAATTCCAAGAGAATAGTCTTTTGCACCAATTAATTGTAAAAAGATTTCAGGTTTTAAATTCAAACCATTTGAAAGACGATAGACATCATGAGCATTTACAAAAATAGTATATTCCTTACAACAATCAGTATGACAATCAACACAAGGAAATTTAGGAGGATTACTAACTAGAAACGTCATAAATTATAAAATAAATTTCAAGTATTAAATGTGTAAAAAATTATTCTACGATAATCGTTCCTTGCATCCAAGTGTGGAGTAAACAATAGTAAGGTACTTCACCTGAATTTTCTGGAATCCATTCAAAAGAATCATCTGCACTCATAATACCAGTATCAAATGTTCCACTTGGAGAAGGAGTAAATCCATCAACACTTCCGGCTGTAAAAGAATGCATTGCTGCAGCTGAATCAGAATTAATCATGTTTACTACATCACCAACACTTACGGTAACAACACTAGGAGTGTAACAATCCAAAGATGCTTGGCAATCCATACTCATACCAGAATTATCTGAAGTTTTAATTTCAGTACTTGTTGCAATTGGGGGTGATACTACAGGAGTAATAGTAAATACAGTTTCAATACCTTTAGGTCCAAAAATATCATCACCATGTCCTAAACCTTGAACAATAACTTGAATTTCAACTAAAGAATCATTTAGTGGAGTACTTTCATGGACAGGGTATTTTCCAGGATGACGATGTGATGCAGGATCTGAAAGAATGGAATCAGAATCCTGAGTAGCAAAAATATCATAATTCACATGANCAACAATATTTCCAGCATCATCTCTAAACTCAACTTCAAGAACTAAAGCACCATCCACATTACTAGCACTTGTTAAAAGACTAGGATTGACTGAAAGTTGATTTAGTTCTTTTTCAATTTGAGTAATTTTATTTTCAGAAGTTTCAATAATTCGTGGTTCAATGATATCATTTGGTTCAGCAATAATTAAAGCCAAAGATATTGCTACAAGAATGCCCACAACTGCAATTACACCATATGAAAAATTCATCTCATCCACCTGTTAATTTAGCAAATTTTTCGTTCTTACTTAAAGTTTCCATAAATTCAATATTAGATAAAGCAACAACTGCAGATTCTACAACGGGTTTATCTGGATCATTTAGTGCTTTTTGTAAAGCTTCTTTTGCATCTTTGTTTCCAACCACGCCCAAAGCAATTGCAGCTTCATGACGAACAAACATGCTAGAATCATTCAAAGTAGAATCAATTAGAGGCGGAATAGCAGAAGAATAGGACATTTGACCTAATGAAAAAGCAGCTTCATGACGAACTAATTCATTCTCATCATTTTTCAAAACTTTGGCAATATGAGGAATTTTATCTTCACCTCCAAAGTCAACTAAAATGCAAGTAGCCCTAGTTCGGACTACATAATCANGATGATTCAATAAAGAAACAAAATATTCAGTNTCAGCGTTTTCATACTTTAATTCCATTTCTGCAAAAAGTGCCAATCGTTCATCAGTTACTGCTTGCAATACACTTGAAAAATTTCTGCGTCATATATTATTCTACTTAAAAAAAATTAAAAATTTGTAGAGATATGTATTTATCAGAAAAAATTTGACTTTATAATGTGACTACAAAAATAGGTGAAAAAGTACCAAATTTTGGTGTTTCAGAATGGGTGCAAGGCGCACCAACAAATTTTGATCAAGAAAAAGATCACATTGTATTATTAGAAGTATTTCAAGTAAATTGTCCAGGATGTTTCATGGGTGCAATTCCAGATGCAATTAAAATTTATGAAAAATACAAAGACGAGGGAGTAAGAGTGTTAGGTCTTGCAACAGCATTTGAAGATTTTGATAAAAATAATTTGGATAATTTGAAAATGCTTGTAGAAACAGGAGAAGTAGTGGGTGAAACAAAAAGTGCATTATCACAATATGGTCAATTACAAGAAGGAAACAAATTATCTTTTAAAATTCCATTTCCAGTAGGAATGGATAATTTAACAAAAAGTGCAGGTGAAATAACTCAAGAAAAAATACTAGAATTTATCCATCCACAAATTCCAGAATTTGATTCACAACCNGAAGAATATAGAAATCAAATAATCCAAAGAGTNAAAGATCATATGAAATCAAAAGAATANTCTGCNGAAACATTTGAGAATTTTTCACTACAAGGTACACCATCAACAATTCTAGTAGATAGAAAAGGAATTCTAAGAGACGTATCATTTGGTCAAACAGGACATATTGATGGAATGATTCAAAGATTACTTAAGGAAGATTAAATTAATTTTTATTTTTTTGAATTTTAATTATGACATATGCCACAACAATAATCAAGATTCCTCCCAAAATTAACCAAACAAAATAACCACTAGAAAATATTTCAGGTAATTCTTCTAAATTAGTTTCAGATGATTTTTGGGGGTCAGATTCAAAAGGTATTTCAATTAAACCAACAAGATATTCAGAACCAATAATTTTTACAACATTAGTTCCAGAACCAGTAAAATTCAGAGTAACAAAATTAATTTTTTCATTAGATTGAATTTTTGGGAAAAATTCCTGTTCGTTGAGATAAAAAGTGAAATCTCCAGTTAAAAGATTTTGAGGTATTATAATTTCACCCAAATTATTTTCTAGTCCACTATCAAGATAAAGAATAATTTGTTTTTGATCCTTGTCAAAAGTGAAATCAGTAAGATCAAAATTAGAAGTTAATTTTACTTCAAAAGAATAACCAGAAGTTTGNACATCAAGTCGATTTACAAGTCCAGTTGCATCAGATANTAATTGTCCATGTACAGGAGTAATTACAAAAAATAATACAACTAAAATTATAAGAATTGATTTCAATCTATGCAGATTGTGGNACTCGTTTGTTTAATTCTTTATCCTGNGCAATTCTAGGATGTGATGGGTCNGCTAAAATAACTTCAAACCAATAGTGTTTTCCATCTTTATAGATATAGTAAGAACCTAAAAGTTTCATGTTAGGATAACGTTCAAGAACTCTTCTTTCTGCAACAGTCTTCATATCATCATCAGCTTTAATTCTAGTAACACCAAGATGTTTTGGTCTTCTACCACCTGTTGGTCTTTGTTTTCTCATACCACCAGTTCCGACCCTCATTCTAACAACAACAATACCTTGTTTTGCTTTGTATCCTAATCTTCTAGCCCGTTGTAGTCTACTTGGTTTATCAATACGAGTAATTGCATTTTGTTTACGCCATCCAACTACTCGTTCACGTAATTCTGGTGCATTTTCTTTCCAGAGTCGGATCCATGTTTGGTCTTGATAACTAGGCATATCGAGAATAATAAAATCCCCTTTAATAACTGATTTCAGAGATATTTTAAGATAATTTAGCATGAAATATTACAATATAAAGAAAATTCTTGAAAACTAAATAATTATACAATGTGATAAAATATCTAAGCAGCGCTAATCAGTAAAAAATGTCTTGAGCGATGAATTATAATCATCAACTCGAAGATATGCTTCCGCAGAAAACGCTATGAATTGAATANTGTCGAGGGATTAAAAAAGATTTCCAGATACAAATTTCAGATTTTTATTGATGAAATAAGATGTTGAATTAATGATATCAAATAAAGTGGTATTTTTTATGATATTAATCGGAAGTACAGGTATTTCAGGATCAGCATATGCGGAACCAACAGTTACAATTGAAATGGATAAAACAATCTACACATATTGTGAGAGATTATTTTATACAATTGAAGTCTCAGAAATTACAGGTGATCCTGCAATAATTCACATCAGAGATGAAACTGGAAAAGGTAGCAGTGCAATTCCAATTGAAATTAAAAATTTAATAAATCCAGTTCCATCACTAATGGCTTTTGAAAAAGAAGTATTTCCATTAGGAAAATATTTTGTGGATGTAGAGTATTCAAATTCTAAATTTACAGCAGAGTTTGAATTAATAGATTCAAACAATATTTGTATTCCAAATTCTATTTCAAAATTTTTAGTAGAATGGTTAACTGGAAAAATATCAGATGGTTATCTAATTGATGCATTTCAAAAATATGTAGATCCAAAATTAATTTCTATTCCATTTGAAATTAATGGAGAAAACATTCATCAGATAGACATACCTGAATGGACCAAAAATATAACATACTGGTGGATTCAAGGAGGAATTTCAGATAATGAGTTTGCTCAAATTATTAATTATTTAATAGAAGAGAACATCATATCGCCAAACATAAAAAATGTGAGTGAAATATGAATAAACATTCAATCATAACAATAATTGCAATTATTGTAATAATAATTCCAATGACATATTCTGTTTCAAATATTGTAGGAGTACAGCAATTAGAGTATAGATGGGATAGTCCAGGAGAATTTTCGTTCTTTGCAATGTTAAATGGGGGGGAAATGGAATTTTGCAACACCATTCCATTTTGGATGAATTTACAAAAATTTGAAGTATTAACATTTTATCAATCAGAACATCTAGGTTCATTTACAGTAAANCCAACAATAATTAATCCATATTCTTCTATAATTAATGAAGGAGTATTCAAATCTGAAGAGATGTCAGAAGCACAACATATTTTCATGACATTTGATTTTGAATTTAATGGCGGCAACATCAGACTNGATCCAAATCAATTCATCATAACAATCAACACAGAAACACCAATTCTAGGAATAATTCCATATTCATCAACTACTCAGATATCAGGATTTGAGTTTGATAAATTAATGAATTCTGAAGACTTGATGTGTAACTAATTATTATTTTTATTAGCTTTTGACATTAGTCCCAAGATAATTCCAATAATACCTGCAATTACAAGTGCAACAACCATCCCAATAATCAATTCTTTACTCATTGATTTAGAAACAGTAGTTGACTTTACAGATGATTCTTCCACAATACATTCTCCATCTACAAGAACAGTACCAGAACCACATCGTTCATCTAATACACACATATTATTTTTTAGAATAGTTCCAAGACCACATGAATTATCAAACATACTTTCAACAATTGGTTCTTCAACAATTGGTTCTTCAACAATTGGTTCTTCAACTAGTACAAATTCAAATGATTTAGAATTATCAAATACAGAACCAATGATTTCTAACTCTTCAGTTCCAGATGGTACCTTAATACTCAAGGATCTACTTTGAGAAGTTGTTTTAATTTCTTCAGAAATTGCTTCATCACCATCAGCTAAAATAAAGAAAAGATCATCATCACCATCATAAATAGAGTCAAAAAATGTACGTTCAAATGTTACATCCAATGTTCCAGTTAAATCAACAACATCAACTGAGAAAATCAAAGACATAGATTCAGTATCAGATTCAATTTCAGTTACAGATAATCCTGTGGAAGCATATTGAACATCAAAAGAATTCCCATCAACATTTACAGGAATAGTTTCAGCATAAACAAGAGCTGTAGAGATAATAGTAAAAAAGACCAATCCAAGTGAAAGTTTCATTAGTGAATTTAGATTTGGAAAATGTATTAATTGATTATATTGAAAACTAGCCATATTTTTATTCTCTAACACGAATTTTAATCTCAAAAAAGGTCTTAAAAACAATGAGCCGATAATTAATCACGTACAAGTCAATTTTTTTGCGTGTTTTTAAGATTCAAGCAGAATTAATCTAAACTACACCACGTAAAATCTGAATAATTTTTTCACCAATTACATTTGCAGCTAAAGATTGGGCCTCTTTGGTTTGTGCACCAATATGAGGGGTTAAAATTACATTATCAAGTTCTGCCAATTTATTTCCAATAGCAGGTTCTTTTTCAAATACATCTAAAGCAGCACCACCCAATGCACCATTTTTAATTGCTTCATACAAGGCACCTTCATCAACCACACCACCTCTAGAAGTATTGATAATTTTTGCAGTTTTTTTCATAGTTGACATTTTTTGTGCATCTAAAAGATGGTAAGTAGAGTCTAAAAGTGGAACATGAATTGAAATATAATCAGAACTTTGTAAAAGAGTATTCAAATCAGCTTTCATCAAGCCAACTTCTTTTGCAAATTCTTCATCAATTGGCATCACATCATAACCAATAATATTCATATTAAGTGCACGAGCAAGTCGTCCTAGTCTTTTCCCAATATTACCTAAACCAATAATTCCCAAATATTTTCCACGTAATTCTGTTCCTTTAAGTTCTTTTTTGAGCCATTTTCCATTTCTTATTGCTCTATCACCCCTACCAGTTTGTCTTGCAAGGGATAGCATCAATCCTAAAACTAATTCAGCAACAGCATTCATTGCACCTTCTACAGCATTAATTACACGAATGTTTTTGATTTTAGCTGCTTCTTGATCAACATTATCTAATCCAACACCAACACGTGCAATAATTTTACAATTATCAGCTTTGTCAATCATTTCTTTTGTTATGGTTGTTCTACTTCTAACAATAATGATATTGAAATTAGAAATTTTTTCTAGTATTTGTTCAGGTGTAATTTCAGGTTCATAAGAAATTTTTAGTCCATTATCTGCTAAGATCTTATTTAAAACAGGATCTACTTCATCACAAATTAAAACAGAATCTTCAAAAGTCATATTGAAACAAAATGAAATGCAGCATATAATTCATTAAAAATAAAAAAATAAAAAAATAAATTGTTTAGCCTAAGATCATTTCAGCCACTACAGGAATTACTTCCCAGAGAGGAATTAGACCGTCAGCTTTCAATTCAGAAACGACATCATCAGAGTATAGACCATGTATGTTTACTGCTGGGTGTGCAATACTGTTTAATCCCATTGGAGGGACAGCATCACTTGGGTTACCTAATGCATATGCATAGGATGGAACTGCTGCTGGAATGACACCTTTCTCAACTAAAACTGGGTTTAAGTTGAATGGGTCACCTGCAACAAATAGACCAATACCGCCAGTGTAAATTGCTGCATAGTCGTGGTTTACAAGAGCATAAACTCCTGGTTCGTCAAATACCAAATCTACAATCATGTTTTGTGAACCTCCGAGTAACCATGTTTCAGTTGCTGCGGATTGGACTCTGTTACCTTGGACAACTCTATCCAAAATTTCTCCAACAATGTGGAAGAATAATGGTTCGTTACCATGGTTTTCAATAAAGAGTCTTACATGTTGATCATTTTCAACATACAAAAGTTGTGATTGCATATTTTCTAGTTCAAGACCATTCCATGGTTGTGCAACAAAGATGTTACTGTTTGTATCACC
>JGI26256J51712_1001038_pt1 | contig 10894 bp, 15 predicted proteins | sample SaaInlV_150m_DNA_FD_51712 | JGI IMG/M metagenome (IMG submission 51712) | reverse complement strand
TCAATTTCTTTTATTCTAGCTTCAAAATAATTAATTGCTGCAGGAAAATCTTTTTCAACTGCAACACCAGCACCAATATTTACAACAATTTTGTTATTGGATGAAATTTTTGTTGGAATATAAGCTCCCATTCCAAGAGGAATTAAAGTATCAGAATCAGGTTGAGTTCCAAGTGATTTTATTGATTCAATAGCAGCAGTAGCTTCCCTCAAAATACTTACAAAAGTTCCTTCTCTTTGAGATAAATCAGAAAAGTATGTTTCAAGCATTTGCATCTGTTGCATCAATTGTTCAGCCTGTTGTTCACTCATGTACAACAGATCATGCTGAGATGGTTATAAATTCATTCATGAGCTAAATTTAGAAAATAAAAAATAAATAAAAAATAAAGATCTAACTTTATTTTGCTTTAGAGAATCTATCTTCAACTTCATCCCAGTTCACTACATTCCACCATGCAGCAATGTATACTGGTCTTTTGTTTTGATAGTTTAGATAGTATGCGTGTTCCCAAACATCACAACCCAATAACGGGACTAATCCTTCAGTTCTNGGACTAGTTTGATTTGGCATTGATTTGTATTCAACTTTAGATGTTGAAGGATTGTATACTAACCATCCCCATCCACTACCCTGAATTACTGCAGTAGTAGATGTGAATTTCTCTTTAAAGTCAGCAAAGCTTCCAAAAGAATCGTTAATTGCATCAGCAATTGATCCTCCAGGTTCTCCACCGCCATTTTGTTTCATGTTATTCCAAAATAACCTGTGGTTATCATAACCACCACCATTGAAATTAACTGCTCCTCTTTGGGCTTCTGGTACTGAATTAATATCAGACAAGATGTCTAAGATATCTTTTTCTTGAATATCAGCAGGACATGCTTCAAGGGCTGCATTTAATTTGTCAGTGTATGCTTGATGATGTTTTGTATGATGTATCTCCATTGTTTGTGCATCAATGTGAGGTGCTAATGCATCATAAGCATATGGCATTTCAGGAAGTGTGTATTTTCCCATGATATATTTTAAAATTTATTCCATTTATTGCTTTAGTAAACAATTCATTTTTACTTGTTAAAAAACTAAAAAATTCATGAAATCATTACTAATTTTTTCCATAACGCTAATTTTACTATCTAGCGTTATTGTATCACAATCAATTCAATCTCAAAATGAAATTAAAACATACATTGAAAATAGTGTACCATACATTGGTACTGAAATTCCAAGAATGAACGGAATTGATGGAACTGGAATTAAAATAGCAGTTATCGATACTGGGTGTAGATTTTAATCATCCAGATTTATTCGGATGGGGTCCAGATGGAAAAATAATTGGAGGATATAATTTCATTCAAGAAGATCAACTACCAATGGATAACAATGGACATGGTACTAAAGTTGCAGGTGTAATTGCAGCAGATGGAAATTTGTTAGGTGTTGCACCTAAAGCAAAAATTCTAGCTTACAAAGTATCAGAAGATGGGGAAGGAGTATCATCAGAATTAATCAGAAAGGCAATTGAAAAAGCAATTGAAGATAAAGCAGATATTATCAATATCAGTTTAGGAGTAAACAAAACTAATTCAAAAATAGACAATGCAGTAAATCACGCATTAAATAATGGAATTTTTGTGGTGACAGCTGCAGGAAATGATGGACCAAAATTTGAAACGATTGGAAGNCCAGGAAAAAATTTTGAATCAATTACAGTTGGTGCAACTTACAACAACATGACTTCAAGTTTAATTGCAACATTGGAAATAAATGAAAAACAATATACAGTAATTCCAATGGTNGGATCCTCAAAAACAAATGAACCAATAACTGAAAAAATAATTTTTGCAGGTTATGGTAAAATCAATGACTTAAAAGATATCGATGTTAAAGATGCAATAGTAATTGTAGAAAGAGGCAGCAATGTAGAAGGAGAATTATTATTTTTTTCAATTAAAGAAATGAATGTTGCAAATGCAGGAGCTAAAGCATTAATTGTTTATAATAATGAACCAGGGATTTTTTTAGGTGAATTAATTCATGAGTTTTCAGAACCAGGATATATTCCACAAATTCCAGTAGTTTCAATAGATAGAGAAGAAGGATTAGAAATTATTGAATCAATTGAAAGGGATAATGAAGGAATAATGCATTTATTTTACAATCCAGATTTTATAGCACATTTTAGTTCAAGAGGACCAGTATCACCATTTTACATTAAACCAGATATGGTAGCCCCAGGAGCTTACATTAACACTACACAAAACAACGGAATCTATAACTTCACTAGTGGAACTAGTTTTGCAGCACCTCATGTTAGTGGTGCAGCAGCATTNTTACTACAAAAAAATCCAGAATTAGAAAACCATGAAATAAAATCATTGTTAGTCACTACAGTTCAACCAGTTTCAAATGCCTATGGGCAAGAATTTTCATTACATGAATCAGGTTCAGGAAGACTAGACATAGCAAATGCCTATAATGCAAAATTGATAATCAATCCAACAAATTTTGTCATTAATTTATCAAAAGATCAACCCTCAATAGAAGAACAATTAGAGTTGAAATTAATTGAAGGAAACTTAGAAAAAATTGATGTTAGATTTGAGGGACCAAAATTCATAGAGTTTACACATGACATTCAAAATAATAATTTACAAATTGGATTAAACATAGTTGAAGAAAAATATGGAGAACATGAAGGAAAAATATTCATCAATCACGATAAAATACAATATACAATTCCAGTGCTTATCCACCACACAGAAGGTTCAATTTCCATAATCCAAGAAAATGAAAAATTATTTTTCGAAATCAACCATCCAGATGAATGGAGTTTTGCAAAAATAACAATCATAAATAGTAAAAATGGAAATTCAGATACAATTAGTACAATACCAGATAAAAAAACATCTTTAGAGATCTATGAAAATGGAGAATATTGGATAGATGCTAAAATCAAAATTAATGGAAATACATCTGATGCATTTAACACAATTAAAATTAATTCACTTTCAGAAAAAATAGAAAAATCAGAATTAAGAGATATTCCAGAAAAACAAATTATACTAATAGTTTCAATAATTGTGATTATCGGAATTGCAGGATTAATTATTAGAAAATAAGTTATACAGAATAACTAGGACCTGCTGCAATTATATCATCTGAAACATTTTCAAATTTCTTAAAGTTTTCAACAAACATTTGAGCTAGTTTTCTGGCAGAAAGATCATAGGAGTCTTTGTCAACCCAAGTATGTTTTGGATCTAAAATTTCAGACGGAACACCTTCAACTTCTGTTGGAATATCAAGATTAAGTAAATCATCATGGCGATATTTTACAATACCAAGTGCACCAGAAATTGCGGCAGTAACCATTGCACGACTGTATTTGATCTTTATTCGTTTACCAACACCATATGGACCACCAGACCAGCCAGTATTGACAAGGTAAACTACAGTATTATGTTGATTAATTTTTTCACCAAGAAGTTTTGCATAAACTGAAGCAGGTCTAGGCATGAATGGGGCTCCAAAACACTGAGAAAATACAGATTTTGGTTCTTTGATGCCTCTTTCAGTTCCTGCTAATTTACTAGTATAACCAGACATGAAATGATACATTGCTCCCTCTTTGGTTAACCTAGAAACAGGAGGCAATACACCCAAAGCATCTGCAGTCAAAAATACAATAATGCGTGGATTTCCACCAACACTAGGAATTACAGCACCTGGAATGAAATCTAAAGGATAACCAACACGAGTATTTTCAGTTAATGAATTATCATCATAATCTGGAACATTATCATTTAAGACAACATTTTCTAAAAGTGCACCAGGTTTAATTGCATTCCAAATTTCAGGTTCTGCTTCTTGACTAAGATTAATACATTTTGCATAACATCCACCTTCAAAATTAAATGTTCCATTATCAGACCAACCATGTTCATCATCACCAATTAATTTTCTATTAGGATCTGCAGAAAGAGTAGTTTTACCGGTACCAGATAATCCAAAGAATAACGCGGTGTCTCCTTTTTTACCAATATTTGCAGAACAGTGCATTGGGAAAATGTTACGGCCAGGCAATAAGAAATTCATTATTCCAAACATCGATTTTTTCATTTCGCCAGCATACTCAGTTCCACCAATCAAAACTATCTTTCTTGTTAAATCAATTAGAATAAAGACATCAGTTCTTGTTCCATCTATTTCAGGATCTGCTAAGAAATCATTAATGCACAAAATAGTAAATTCAGGCTCATGTTTTTCTAATTCTTCAGTTGTAGGCCTAATAAACAAATTACTTGAAAACATGTTTTGCCAAACATGATCATTGATTACTCGAATCGGTAAACGGGTTCCAGGATCAGCTCCCACAAAACCATCAAAAACAAAAAGTTCCTTGTTGTCAACAAAGTCTTTCATTTTTTCAAAAAGTTTTTCAAATTTACCGCTTGGGAATTGATGATTGATTTTTCCCCAATCAACAGTGTCATGAGTAGTGTCATCATATACAAGAAATCTATCATCAGGGGATCTACCAGTATATTTTCCAGTATTGACCGAAAGAGAACCAGTAGAATTTACAACACCTTCTTTTCGTTCAACGGCTATAGCCACCATATCATCAGTAGATAAATTTCTGTGAACCTTTGATGGTTTAATCCCAAAAGCAGATAATTGTGCTAAAAATTGTTCAGTTCTAGATCGACCAAGTAATTCAGTCAATATTACAGCCCCCACATGCTATTTCAGTATATAGAGTCATCATAAGATATTTAGATCCGCTTCTATTTTCCTTATTATCTCTTTTCTACATAGAATTTTTTTAGGTCGAGGAACGTATTTATTCCAAAAATCAAGACTTAGTTCCATGCCAATCAACAAGGAATTGATCGAGAAGAGACAGGAAGTAAAAAAGAATAAACCTGATTTCGTTAGACCAGAAAGTTGGCGTTATGTTAGACTTCAAACAAATTGGAGAAAACCAAAAGGAATAGATCACCACCAAAGAAAACAAAAAAGCAGAGGCCGTCCAGGTTTAGTCAAAGTTGGATATGGCGGACCTAGAGACGCAAAAGGATTACACCCTTCAGGATTTACAGATAATTTAGTTTTCAACATTTCAGATTTAGAAAAATTAGATCCAAAAAAAGATGGAGTAAGATTTGGACATAGTGTTGGTACTAAAAAAAGAAAAGAAATAGTTATCAAAGCAGTAGAAAAGAAATTTAAAATATTCAATGCAAGAGTGAGTGTAAATGGTAGTTAATCTCAGAGCAAAAAAAAGACTGGCTTCCAGAGTTACTGGCGTAGGTATTCATAGAATAAAATTTGATTCAGATCATCTAGACGATATTGCAGATGCAATTACCAGAGCAAACATCCGTAGTTTAATCACAGCAAATACAATTCAGATAAAACCATTTACAGGAACATCAAGAGGTAGAGCACAGCACAAATTAGATCAAAAACACAAAAGAGGAACAACACAAGGTTCCAAAGAAGGAACAAAAGGTGCAAGAGTAGGTAAAAAAGCAGTGTATGTTGCAAAGGTTCGTTCACTAAGAAGATTATTGAAAATTGCAAAAGATAGAAAAGATTTGACCAATCCAGAATTTTGGGCATTATACAAAAAAGTGGGTGGAAATACGGTTAGAAATAAAGCTCACTTGAGAAGTTTAATGGATGAAATTAGAACAAAAAGAACAGATTAGAATACAAACAATTTTTTATTAAAATTTTCAATACGTCCATTTTTAATTTGAACACCTTCATTGCTAAGCATTTTTGTTTTAACATCTTCGCCATAGGCATAGCCACCAATTTTACCAGTAGACATTACAACTCTATGACACGGAATTAAAACAGGATAGGGATTTTTGTTCATAATTTTCCCGATAATTCTCTGACCATTTTTTAATCCAACAGCTTTTGCTAAATCACCATAAGTTGTAATGTGGCCTTTTGGAACATCCAATAATTTTTTGTAAACTTTATTTTCAAGATTCATAATTTTATTATTTCTAGAGAAGTAGATTCAAGGAAGGCAAGGACTTTTTGTTTGTTTGATCCCAATCCACGCCAATCTAAAAGGGCAAATTTTGCCATACTGTTTTGTTTTATAATATGTGAAAATAATTCTTCGTCAAGATCATTTAATGCATGTTTGGGAATTACAGTTCCAAGAGAATATTTTCCCTCAAGTAATTCGCAGGTAAATTTTGAAGAATAATGAGTGCCACCAAAACAAATTGCCACAGGGTTTTCAGGAATAGCGTTAGAAAAAACATCATGAACCAACTTAGCAACAGAAACACACAATGAAACATCAGTCCATTGTTCTTCAGTAGTGCCAATTTCAATGAAAATTGTAGGTTTAGTTAATGCAGTAGGACCATGATGAGTAGCTTCAATGGTTATTTGAAATTCTGAAAATTGAGATTGATTTTTTTGCAATGTTTGAAGGTATGCTTTTTGAAGATTTGGATGCGGCACAGCAACCTGTCTAGAGTTACCGCCAAATTTAGATTCAGAAAAATTTCCAGTGCTGTGACAAGTTAATGCCAGTGCACCTGATTTTGCAGCATGTTTTGACAAAAATACAAATCCATCATAATCATATTTTTCTTCAAGCCAATCAGCAGAAATGGTAGGAGTTGAAATTATAATCAGATCATAGTATTTTCCACGAAAAATATCGTCATCCAAAATCATTTCCTGTGAAAGAAATTCTGCCATATTGTAACCAGCAGGATCATCACGATACGCAACTAACAATTCCATGAGCTAAGGAATATAAGGACACCCTATTAATTTCCACCAATGAACCCTAAACAGATTTTAAAAAATATGTCCAATACTATGAAAATGGCTAAAAAGCCAGATAAAGACGAATATTCCCAACATCTAAGGTTAGTCCTAACTGGAATTCTAGGCGTAGGCGTCATTGGATTTATAATTCAGTTTGTATTCTCGGTAGTTACATTTGGTCGATAAAATTGTCAGAAGAAATTAAATCACATTTATTTGCAATTAGAACCACAGGAGGTCAAGAGAAAGTAGTAATGAGACTACTGGAAGCTAAAGCCAACGCAAATCAGATTAACATTCAATCGGTATTTTGGGTCAGTGATCTTAAAGGGTATGTCGTAGTTGAAGCAGTAAATCCAAGTGACGCATATCTAGCAGTTGAAGGTGTAAGACACATTCGAGGTCAATTAAGAGGAGAGTTAGAATTTGAAGACATTGAAGGATACCTAATTAAGAAATCAACAGTTTCAACATTGGCAGTAGACAGTGTTGTTGAAATTACTGCAGGTCCATTCAAGGGAATGAAGGCAACAATTACCAGAATAGATACAGACAAGGAAGAAGCAACAGTTGTCTTGCTAGATGCATCATATCATTACCAGTAACAGTAGACGCAAACTACCTAAAGCTCTCGAGTGGAGCATAGAGGAAGGATTAAATTTTCATTTTGAGTTGAATAGATAATGGGAGAACAAAAAATATCAGCACTTGTAACAGGAGGAGGAGCATCATCTGGTCCACCATTAGGTCCAGCATTAGGCCCTCTAGGCGTTAACATCATGGAAGTTATCGCAGCAATTAATGAAAAAACAAAAGATTTCGAGGGAATGAAAGTTCCAGTAACTGTAATAGTAGATACAGATACAAAAAAGTATGAAATTGAAATAGGAATCCCTTCAGCTGCGGCATTAATAATGAAAGAAGCAGGAATTACGAAAGGTTCAGGCACATCAGGGACTGAATGGGTAGGGGATGTCACAATAGACTCAATTATCAAAGTAGCAAATACAAAACTCGAAAAATCTTATGCAACATCATTAAAGTCAGTTGCAAAAACAATCATTGGNACATGTTTAGCATTAGGAGTTAAAGTGGAAGGAAAAACTCCAAAAGAAATTACTGCTGAAATCAATGAAGGTAAATGGGATCAAAAATTCCAGTAACTATTCAATAAGATAGACAGGATCTTTATCGGTTTTTTGTAATTCGACAAAGGTTTCTGTGTTTTGAATACCTACTATTTTTCCAATTTTTTCAATAACTACAGTATGCAGTGCTTCAAGGTTTTTAGCATAAACCTCAATTATAATATCAAATCTGCCAGTTACTTCAGAAATAGAAGCAACCTCAGAGGTTGCCATAAATTTGGCATGAATTTGATCTTTCAATTTAGGATCACGATTAATTCCAACAGACGCCTTTACGCCAATACCCAACAAAGATTCATCAATATCAATAGTGAATTTTTTGATTAATTTTTTTTTCATTAATCGCTTAATCCTACTATATAGAACTGAGGCGTTAATTCCAAGTTTCTTAGACAAGGTAGGAACNGAAATAGATCCGTCCTGGGTCAATTCAAACAATAATTTCATATCAAGATCATCAAACTTGTGCAATGTGCTAGAAAATTATGATTGTCATTTAATATGTGTAAGTTTTAAGAAAATTTTAGCCTTAAATTACAACTATTAGGCATAAAAAATGAAATTTTTTAAAATAAAAGATCAGTAAAAATTTCCAGCCCTAAACGATTTTAAGTAGGTTTTCTCAAAATTGTTCGTAATGATTACAGAAAGCCAATTTGCAGAATTGATAACAAGGGTCAAAACGGAATCNAAAAAAAGAAAATTCAAGCAATCAATTGAGCTAATTATTAATTTTAAAGATATTGATGTGAAAAAAGGATTTGCAATAAACGAAGTTATTCAACTTCCAAAAACAAGTTCTCCAGCAACAGTATGCGTTATAGCTACAGGAGATATGAATCAAAAAGCAAAAGCTGCAAAGGCAGATGTAGTTATCGGAAATGACGAATTAACAAAATATGAAGCAGACAAAAGAGAGTCTAGAAAATTTATCAACAAATATGACTTCTTTTTGGCAGATACAAAAATTATGCCAACAGTAGGAAAAGCTCTAGGTCAACTTTTAGGCCCTAGAGGAAAAATGCCAACACCAGTTCCATTTAACGCATCAATTGATGCATTCCTAGCAAGGTTTAGAACGTCAATCAAAGTTAGAACAAGAGCATCATTATCAATATCCTGTAAAATAGGAGATGAGTCAATGGAAGATACGGATTTAGCAACTAATGCATTCACAGTTATCAGCGCAATAGAAAAGAAATTACCAAACGGTGAAAAAAATATCAGTAAAGTTTTGGTAAAAACTACAATGGGTAAACCATTAAAACAAATCCAGGAGATAAAGAAGAAACATGCATGAAAATAGAACAGTGTATCCTAAAAGAAAAACTGCAATGTATCAAAAATTAGTAGAGTTACCAAAAAAATACAAAACAGTTTCAATAATTAAGATGAGAAAAGTTCGTTCTACACAAATTTTACCGTTAAGAAAAACTTTGAAAGGTGAAGTGGAATTTGTATGTGTTAAAAATAACATTGCACAAAGAGCATTAGAGACATTAGACATCCCAGGACTAAAGGAAATTTCTGTAGACCTAAAAGAACAACTGATATTCATTTTTACAAACATGTCACCATTCAAACTAAACGTACTGTTAGGCAAAAACAAAGTCATGATGGGCGCACGTAGCGGAGACATTGCAAGTATCGATATTAGTACCTGCTAAAAATACAGGAATTGCACCAGGACCAATGCTTACAGAATTCAAAGAAGCAGGAATTCCAACAAAAATCGATCAGGGAACAATTTGGATTGCAAAGGATACAACACCAGCAAAGAAAGGTGAAGCAATCAATGAAAAATTAGCATCACTTTTGGGCAAATTAGATATCAAACCAGTAGAAGCAGGAATTTCACTTTATTCAGCAGTTGAAGAGGGTCTAAAATACACAGCAGAGGAAATGATAGTAGATGTTGAGAAAACAAGAGACACATTTGCGCAATTCCACCAAGAAGCAGTGTCATTGTCAATTGAAGCAGGCTATATCACTGCAGATAACATTTCACAGATACTTGGCAAGGCATCACAGTCTGCACGCTCAGTATCTATCGAGTCAGGTTTCATGACAGATGAGACAAAAGAGCAAATATTACAAAAAGCAGACGCTCAGGCAAAGGCAGTTGCAGGTCAATCTAAAGACTATACTCCAGCCTAATCAATCGTTATTTTTTACTTTAGGCAAATTCCAATTATACTTCATTGCAATTAATCTCAATGAGGAAGTAAGAGTAATTCCAACAATAGTAGCATAGTACAACTCATTTGTAAAATACAAAATTATTGAAAAAATAACAATGCCAATAAAACTTGCAGAAAGATAAAATTCCTTTACAAATACTATAGGGACTTGATTAACAAAAATATCTCGAAGTATTCCACCCCCAGCGGCAGTTAAAACACCTGCCAAAAGAATTGCCAAAAAATTTAATCCAAAAATATTGTATGCGAAAGTTGCGCCAATGATTGTAAATACGCCCAATCCAATAGCATCAAATTTCAAAAATAAATTCCAGTGTTTTTTCAAACGTGAATACAAAAAGAAGATTGCAATTCCAGAGGCAATTGTAACTATGACATAAGTAGGATCTACAATAGAATTTGGAACCCTTCCCAAAACAACATCTCGAATGGTACCACCTGCAACACCAGTAATAGTTGCAAGTACTAAAATTCCTATAACATCAAACTTTTTCTCAATTGCCTTAAAGGCACCTGTGATTGCAAATGCCACTGTACCAAAAAGATCTAAAACATAAATAAAAAAATCAGAACTGAAAGAAATTTCGGTCAACAAAGACAAAGGTAGTGTAGAGAGTAATTAAGATTAAGATTAATAAAAATAAAGATAAAATTAAATTGAAAAAATAAAGTTGCTTAGCCGAATAAGGATGATAATCCTTCCATGGCTGCTTCTTCGTTTTTAGGTTC
>JGI26256J51712_1001034_pt1 | contig 10932 bp, 13 predicted proteins | sample SaaInlV_150m_DNA_FD_51712 | JGI IMG/M metagenome (IMG submission 51712) | reverse complement strand
CGATCATTTTTCTTCTATTAGATTTTTACATAATTTATGGAAGGTATAGAATTGCAGCGTAAGAAAAATATGTAATTTTTTTTTAAATGTAATTTTTAAGAAAAAGATAATCACAATAGAATCATCGAGTCAGAGACATCTTACGGTGTTAGCTGGAAGAGCCCAATGCTCACATAAACTAGTTAATACATTCACGGAGTCTCCAAGGCGATGGAGACTGACTTTTTTTTCATAAAAAAAGAAAACATAGGCATGATAATAATAAATTAATCAACTTTCAATTATCAAAATATGCCTTTAGATAAAATTGAAAATATTGAAGAATATGTCAAAACTCATGAATCATTAGTTTTACACATCAAAAATAATCCAGTTGGGTGTATCATAGAAGAAAATAATGAAAACAAATCAAAGTACTCACTAGTAGAAAAAAAATCAGAGGTAAAAGCAAGCATCAGAGGTTTTCTAAACAAACACGAAGATGCAGGATTGTTAATGGGGTTTAAATTTAAAATTCAAATTAATAATGAAATATTAGAATACACATCATACCCAAATGAAGAATTCATAGAGGCCATCATATTAAATGAGATGATTTTTGTAATAGACAATAAAATGAAGCAAATGTTTTCTTGTAAAATATCAACAGATCAGTTTGTTAAAACTAAATCAGAATTAAATAAATTTCAAAAAATTTTAAATAAATAAGACTACACTACAATCAAATTTTAGATAAAATTTTCTTTTTCTTTTCTTGAAATTCCTTTGCAGTAATTATTTTAGCATCTTTTAATTTTGCTAAATTTTCTAGTAATTCTAAATTTTCTTTTTTAGACATTTTTAAATTTTTACCAGCATTAACAGTTTTTTGAATTTTAGATTTAGCAGTAGTTTTTATTTTTGAACTAATTTTATGACGCTTGTCAGATATTTTTTCACTAATGCGATATCCCTTTCTTTTTGCTTGATTAATAATTTCTTGGGATTTTTTTTGGGATAAATCATCAACTGAGGTATGTTTTTTGGCCATTTTGCTAATTTCCTGTGTCTTTTTTCGAGCTAAACGTGTTTGAAGTTTCAAATCTTTAAGAATCTCATTTTTACTTTTTTGCTCGAATCTTCTAGTGTACTCCTGAATAATCAGTACAGGAAATGGAGAGTATTCAACATCAGAATAATATTTTATTATTGTATCATCAGATAATTTTTTCAAATATTCTTTAAAGGATTTTTCAGATTTGAGAGCCATATGCTAAATTAAATTCATCATGATAAAAAGATTATACAAAAAATAATCAGGTGTGTTTTATGTTAATTTTATTCATTCCAAATAGTTTGAGTCTTTAACCATTTTATTAAATCAGTATACAGACTACTTTTTTGCATGTTTAAAACACCAATTTCAAGATTAGTAGAAGATTTTACAGTTTTTGAATAATTTTCACATATAGCAAAGACTACTTTGTCTAAAAACATCTCATTATTCATTTCTTTTTTTGCTAATTCTTCAGATTCAGTCATTGCAAAACTTGCAAACAAGACACCATCAACCCAGTATGCATTTGCAGCCTCTAATGAGGACATCATACCAATAAGATCATCAAGACTAAGCTTGATCATATCACGAACATAGATCTTATCATAGGGTTTGTGAACAAATTCTGTCATGAAAATTCCTATTTTTTGCAATTAATGAATATTTGGAAATCTTATAATGGTTCTTTTACCAAGTATGATAAAATATGAAAAGATCTTTTCTTACATTAATTCTATTTTCAATTCTCTTTGCCGTTGGAATTGCACTAAGTAATGTAATTACACCAAGCCCATAAAATTAACAAAAACAATTACGTGTTATTTTAGTGTCCGAAGATTCAAATGAGTGATATGAAAAAAATGAGTAGAAATGACTAAAAAATTACCTAGTGGACATAATCTTGGTGGTAGCACCAAACAGAAAAGACGTAAACAGCATAAACAAGAATCAGATTAGAACTTTAGGCACAAATCTTATTCAACATTTATCATTTTTGACAAAATACATAATGCCATTTTTTTTAGATAAACTACATGTCAAAAGAAGAAGATAATTCATCAGAGGAGAAATTATTTGTTACAGAGTTTCCAAAGGGGGAGTTTGGCATTGTAGATTACTTGCAAGGCCGCGTACATTTTGCATTAATGGATCAGATGAAACTAATGCACAAATCAGGGATGAAACAAGAACAAATCAAAGAAGCAATAATGAAAACAGTTTCTGAAATTGTAAGTAATTTTGAGCCTAAAAAAGAATCAGAAAGTTCTTGATTCCAGTTTACCTGATTCCATCATCAAAATTTTATGACATTTACAATAACAGTTTGTATGAGGCATATCGTTGTCATTTCGGTATTTGCATTCTTTTGTATGCTCAACCATCAATTAGTTAACACCATCACCTAAGAATANTAAAATCCATAAAATAAAGTTACGAGTCACAAATTTGAAGGGTTTTGGAAGGAAATAATTTCAGAAGGATTATTCTTCTGAAATCAACCAAGATGCACCGATTGCATCTTCCCAATTGTCGGAGTTATTGTTATCATTCATACATAGAATANATCAAATTTGCATTTAAAAGAGATGAACGATTGATCAGTAGGAATACTATGAACGATTTGATAGTGATTCTTTAAATTAAATTTTGAATATTTGTGTTAATTGGCCATAAGTGATGATGGATTTTATTTTTTTGAATCTTCATCAGATTTTTTTTCAACATGAGCAGTTCTTTCAAAATAATATTCTTGTCTTTTCAAATCTTTTTCAGAAATTATTCTACATTTCCTCATAGGAACAAGTCGAGATATTTGTTCATAGGTAGTCATATCCCTAACATCTGCAGCATATGCAATCTGTAGAAGCGGAGGTTTTTCTTCAATCATTGGTTTTGCTTGCTCATAACCCCCACTCTGAATCATACCAGTTCTGAAAAGTCCAATATGTTGAGAACTTTTAGAGATTTGAGGATCCTCATAACAACAAATTGAAAACTCACCATTATCCTTTTCAACAATAGTCAATCTAGTGAATTTGTCACTCCATTCTTCAATTTCTTGGGCTATTGTGGTTGCTTCTTTTTTATCTTCAAACACAGTAGATACCACCAATCTATCTTTTTCATAAGCCCATGATATTCCATAAAAATTATCATGCCAATCAATTTCAAACGACATAAAACAGATTAAAAAATGTCAAATTAATGCGTTACACTTGAAAATATTATGTGTATGATAAAGAAGTGAATAAGCCCAGAGCAAAATCCCGGTTGGTTTCCTTTAGAGCATAGCACTCAGGGGGTTAAGGTGGACTTATTCCTAATAACTACTATAGAACATTATCATAATTAAGTATAATTTTTTTAATGAAATTATTACAGATCATAATAGAATTATTGCAGATCATAATAGAATAATTACATCTTTTCATCTGAAATCCACATATTGAAAATTATTACAAAACAGAAAATTCTTTTTTTGATTCAACTAGATCTAATAACAAATTTTTTGGAAATGGATTAAACAAAGATTGATCCAAAATAATTTTTAAATCATAACGCAATGCCCAAGAGTACAACAATGTACTAATTTCAGAATGTGAAGCTAGTTCATTTTCAAATTCATCAATTAATGAATGATAATGAGATTGTTCAGATTCAGATAATTTTGATTTTACATGATCAAACATATAATCAAAGGTATCAACCATAGGAATTTTTTTTACAGGAGAAGATAAAATATCATATGCAATTTTTTCAAATTTTTTAGAAATAATTTGAAAATCATCTTCAGTCCTAAAGATTAAACCAAGATCAGCAGTTAATTTTTCATCATGACATAAAAATAAAAGCATATTTTTTGAATAAAATTCAAATAATTTTTCAATAGATTGTTCTTCCAAGGATTCTCTTAAATTTGCTAAAACAAAGATTCTGGTAAGAAAATGTTCTCGAATTGATATGTTACCTAGTCTTTTTTCATCCTCTTTTACCATGTTTGGAAATTCTGCAGATACACCTTCAGAAAACATTCCTGAAGTTTTTTGATATCCTGATTGACCTAGTTTGTGATATAATCGAACATCGGTAATTCCACATGTTGGCGAATCACGCTTGAAAATAAATCCATCAAGATTATCAACAGAAGTAACAAATTTTTGAGTAAAATCATGCATGTCTTCAGTTAGATTTTTTTCTGAAGAAGGCTGATAGAGATTTTTTTTTCCATCTATTTTGACTAGCCGAATTGGTTTTCTTGGAGTACCCAATCCAATTCCAACTTCAGGACAAACAGGAACAAAATCCACAAATTTTTTCATATTTCTGACAAAATTATTATTTATTCTNCTTCCATCATATCTGCACATNTCAAATTCTAGGCATTTACTAATACCAATAATTGGNCGCGAATAATTCACCATAATAATTTNTCAATTTCATTAGTTATAACTGGAAATTGAAAATTCTGATAGTGCTAAAAAAGGTCATTTTACACATATAGAACAGAAATTAATATTCAGAATNAAATTTTAATTGAATGAAATTCAAGGATCTTTGAATGTTTGGAGTCATAATTTCACAGTGTGAAAAATGTCATAATGTTTGTACATGTAATTTAATGAAAAATTTGAAGTTATGTAACCAATGTAAAAAGCAATATTCAAATTATTAATAATTTTTAATGTCTATTTTTTAATAAATCAGATTTTTTTCTAGATTTATTATTTCGGGGATGAGTTCTCAACATATAGCCACAACAAGGACACCAAAGTCCATCCCATTTGATGAATATTTCACACGTCTGACATCGTTTTTGGTTATTTGAGTATCTATTCTTACCATCACTTTTTGCCTTATACGAAAAACAGATTTCTTTACAAGCCATTTCATACACCATGTACGTGAGTTTGTATATCTACAATATTTTGACAACAATTACAAATTGCAGTAACTTTCAAACGACATTGAATACAAAAATCAAGTTCTTTAATTTCACATCCACATATTCGACAGAGTNTATTATTCATTTTAAATAAAAAAAAGAACACCTNCCTATTTGTCAGATAAAACAGATAAGATAGGCATTGCATCCCATTCATACATGGAATAATTTAAAATTCCAGAACAAATTTGATCATATTTTTTGAAAAAATCATCTGCTTCCTTTTTTGTAGCCTCAAAAACAGCCATACCTGTGACATCGTCATTAAATGGACCAGACCACATAATTTTACCTGCACTTTGCCAATCATCAGTTAGACTTTGGATTTGAGGAGCAATTCTTTCAATATCCGAGGGATTTACTTCATCTTTAAACACTGTAATAATGACCCAGGGTTTTGTTTCGATTTGACTCATAGTAATTATACAAAAGTATCCTTTTTAAAATTAGGTATGAATCTAAGATGTTATAATATTTTTTTAAAACAAAATTTTAAAGTAAAATAATTTAGTTTACAAAAGCATTAATTTGATTTTCAATTAAACCATCAGAATTATCAACAGAACTAAATAGAATTGTGTCAATATGAAATAATTTTGCAGCATCTAAATTTTCTTGTTTATCATCAATAAACAATATATTTTTTGAAGGTAATTTTTTACAAACATGCCGATAAATTTCAGGATTAGGTTTAGACAGCCTTAAAGAATTTGAAAAAAAATGATAATCAAAATCTTTTAAGAGATTTTTTTCAACACATGTCGAAGTTTCAGGCGTAAGATTTGATAGTATTCCAATAGTATGACCGTCATTCTTTAGAGATTTTGCAAAATTAAGAAATTTGTGATTAATACTAGATTTTTTTAAAAAAGTTCTACTAATTATTTTTGTATCAATTTTTTCATCAGGGCCAAGAACTAAATTCCAAAATTCAGTTTCGTTAATTTTAGATTCAAATAAACTACAAAGATTTTGATTAAATTTTGATTTTATTTGATCAAATGGATAATTTAATTCAGAAGAAATTTCATCATATAACCATTCATCATTCCAATTAATTAAAACTCCACCAAGATCAAATAATACAACTTTATCCATAAAAAAATAAAAAAATAATTACAAATAAAGAATTAGCGATGATAAAGGATTTAGCACTAGCAATTAACTAGATTTTTGACTTAATTTATCTAAAATTTTATCAATTTCATGCAAAGCCAATTTGTCTCTACCAATAACATCAAATTTTTGAAGAATAGATTCAAACAAATCTTCTTCTTCAATTTGTTCATGTACAAACCATTCTAGAAAAATACTAGTTCGATGATCATTTTCATTTTGAGCAGTGTCAATAATTTTATCAATAGATTTTGTTACTTTCTGTTCGTTTGATAATGATGTCTTAAACACCTGTTCTAAAGATTTCATGTTTTGAGTAGGCTTTACAATAGATGGAATTACAGTACTAATTTTTAGATCATTCAGATATTGAATAATTTTTAGCATATGTTCACGTTCCTCAGTTGAGTGATTTTGAAAGAATGATGAAGCACCATCATAACCATTAACTTTACACCATGATGATATATACAAATAATAATTTGAAGCATTTGCCTCCATAGCTATTTGATCATGCATTAAATTCAATATTTTTTTAGAAATTTTCATACACTATGTTGAATTTTATTGAATTTAAGGAATACTGAATAAAAATAAAAAGACAATCAAGTTCCAATACAAGTATGGAATTAATGGAAATAGTAATTCCTGCACTAATTATTTCAGCAGTAGGAATTATGGTTGGAACAAGAATTTGGATGGTATTTAGAAAATAACTAAAATTCAAAGATTACAAATTACCACCAGGACCTATTAAGAAAAACAAGTAAAATACAAGGAAAGTTCAGATTTGTTGATGTTATTTGGATAATGCAAAAATTGCTTTGATAGCAGGGTTTGTTACAGTTGTGACACTGTCTGTGGTATTACTTTTTGTAAGATAATTTCTGAAATCATGATACAGAATTTCAGTACATTTGTTTACTAGTAATTTGTTGAACTATTATGAGAAAAACATTAGGGGATTACAATATTGAAAAATCATCATCTACAGATGTCAATAATATCAATTGGTCACAAAAAAAACTCAACGAGGATAAAAAACCAAGAAAAAAGAAAATTGCCAAAACAGGTCAAATGCCATCAGGTACAAATATCATTTACAAAAAAAATGAAGATAAAGAAATTCCTACTAAAAAATTATTCAAAATAGATAATGAACAAAAAGGAGAAAAATCCAAAGAAGAGATAGGTAAAAGGCATGAAAATGTAGCCTCATCATTAGGTCAAGTAAAAGAAAAATCTTACAAAAGACCTGCAAGATAAATATTTCAAAAAAACAACAAAGAGTTGAAACAGTTTTTATAAATAAAAAATTAGAGACAATCAAGTAGAAATGTCCAGAATTAAAGAAAAATTTGATGAATTAGAAAAACGAAATGAAAAAGCATTGATATCATACATCATGTTAGGATTTCCAAACGAAAAAGCTACAATGTCAACTGTAAGAGGATTGGTAAATGGCGGAGTAGACATCATAGAGTTAGGATTCCCATTTTCAGATCCGTTAGCTGATGGTCCAGTTATTCAAAATGCAAGTACAATTTCACTTCAAAAAGGGACAAATGTTGCAAAATTTTTCAGCATTGTAAAAAAAATTAGAAAAGAAACAGAAATTCCACTCATACTAATGACATATACCAATATTTTACATCGAATGGGGTATGAGAAATTCATCAAAGATGCAAAAAAAGCAGGGGTAGACGGGTTCATACTTCCAGACATGTCAATTGAGGAATCAAAGGATTATCTTCATGCTGCAAAAAATAATGCAGATACAATATTTTTAATTTCACCAAACACAAGTAAAACCAGAATAGAAAAAATTGCCAAAGCATCAACAGGATTTTTGTATCTTGTAGCAGTTTTTGGAACTACAGGAGTAAAAACAGGTATCAAAAGTTATACATTAAAAGCAATTAAAAATGTGAAAAAACAAACCAAGGGCAAAATTCCAGTTGGAATTGGTTTTGGAGTATCAACCCCAGAGGATGTAAAAAAATACATCAAGGCAGGTGCTGATGCAGTAATTGTAGGAAGTGCATATTTGAAATTAATTGAAAAAACAAAAGCAGCAGAACTTGAATCAAAGATTACATCATTTACAAAAAGTCTAAAGAAACAAACCATTTCTCAATAGTCAGTACGTAGCCACACTAGTCAAAACATACAAAAACTAGATGTTTATTACAATAATGTGCAGACGAAGTTTATTTTTGTCACAGGCGGAGTAATGTCCGGACTTGGAAAAGGAGTAACAACATCATCAATTGCAAAATTATTACAATTATCAGATCAAAAAGTATCATGTATCAAAATTGATCCATATCTAAATTATGATGCAGGAACAATGAATCCAGTAGCCCACGGAGAAGTCTTCGTTACAGATGATGGGGGTGAGTGTGATATGGATATTGGAAATTATGAGAGATTTCTTAATCAAGACATATCAAAAGATCACAACATTACAACAGCTCAAGTATATTCATCAGTAATAGAGGCAGAGCGAAAAGGGAGAATATCTTGGTGCATGTGTACAAATTATTCCACATGTGACTGATGAGATTAAAAATAGAATTAGAAAGGTTGCCGAAGATGAAAAATTGGATTTTCTAATTGTTGAGTGTGGTGGAACAGTAGGAGATATTGAATCACTTCCATTTTTAGAGGCATTACGACAAATGAGAGTAGAAGAAGGCCCACAAGGAGTGATTTTTGTTCACGTTACACTGGCACCATCATTAGATGTAGTAGGAGAGCAAAAAACAAAACCTACACAACACAGTGTGCAAGAATTAAGAAGAATAGGAATTCAAGCAGATTACTTGGCAGTAAGATGTACAATGCCACTAGAAGAAAAAACAAAACAAAAAATTGCAATGTTTACCAATGTAACTCCAAATGATGTATTGTCATGTCATGATGCAAAATCCATTTTTGAAGTTCCTCAGATGTTATATGATCAAGGAATTATGGACTCCATATTTACTAAATTTGGAATCGTTGGAATGGTTAATGCATCAGCTAACTGGGACAAATGGAATAAAATTGCTGAAAACATGGTAAACCACGATGATCAAAAAATAAAAATTGCAATGGTAGGAAAATATGTGACACTTGCAGACAGTTATGTCAGTGTCAATCATGCATTAAAGCATGCAGGGGCAGAAATTGGAAAAGCAATTGACATTGATTGGATTGACTCAGAATCAATAACAGATTATAATCAACTAGCAAACTATGATGGAATTTTAGTTCCAGGAGGATTTGGAACTAGAGGATCAGAGGGAATTATTCAAACTGCAAATTATGCAAGAGAGAAAAACATTCCATACCTTGGAATATGTTTTGGATTCCAATTAGCAGCAATTGCATTTGGAAGAAGTGTAATGAATTTGAATGATGCAAACTCTACAGAAATTAATGCAGAGACAACAAACCCAATAGTGGATTTACTTCCAGAACAAAAAGATGTTTCAGATATGGGCGGATCACTTAGACTAGGTGCAAATGATGTAATAATTCAATCAAACTCAATTGCTGAAAAAATATACCAGAGTACAAAAATCAGCAAAAGACACAGACACAGATATGAAATCAATAAAGAATACATTCCAGAATTTGAAAAAAATGGATTAGTCTTTACTGCAGATAGCGATGATGGAAAAAGAATGGAAATGTTAGAAATTCCTAGTCACAAATTTTACTTGGGAGTTCAATTTCACCCAGAATTCAACAGTAGACCAGGATTTCCCGAAGAAGCATTTTCGGCATTTATCAAAGCATCATCTGAAAAATAATTAAAAATTATTCAATTTTAGAAATTTCATAAATTTTTTGTCTTGCATCTCTAATGGAGACTTTCTTTTTGACATATCCCTTTTTCAATAAATGACTCAATGCCAATCTTACTGTTCTGTCAGGGAGTAATGTTTTGTTTGCCAAATCTTTTTGGGTCAATTCACCCTCATACTCTAATGTTTTTAGCAGTAATTTAGAACTTGGAGGCATGCTAAGTAAATCCTCAGCAAGATGAACTTTTTTGGCCAATGCAGAAATTCCAGTCGTATCTTTTTTTAGACGAATGATTTTTGCAGGTGGAATAAATTTAGAACACTCTACAGTCTTTTTGACTTTGTATCTGTCCAATCCATCCAATACAACCTCACAATGCAATCTAGCAGAAATATCATCAATTTCAATAAAACTAGAGTTTGAAACAATTATTGGTCTTCTAGTTACATCAAGAGAATTTACAGAAATTATTTCAAACACAGAAGAATCCTGAAACAGTACAGGTCCACCAACAGACATTGAATATGCGGAAGATCCAATTGGTGTGGAAACAATTATTCCATCTCCATTGTCATGCCATACTTCATCACCATTAACACGCAATGTATGCTCCATCAACATGGCACTTTTTGATGAAAAAACAGCTACGTCATTTAAAACAGGATAAACATTTTTTCCATCAATTTTAACACCCAGTCTAGGAACTTCCTCAACACTGTAGTTTTGTTTTTTTAAAATATCAACATATGAAGAAAACTCCCTTAATTCAATTTGAGCCAAGAACCCACTTGATTCACCTTCATTAATTCCCAATACAGGAGAAGTAGAATCAAAAGTTCTATGAAAATAATTTCGAACTCCCTTGTCCCCACCTAAAACAATAATGCAATCAGCAGATTTGTTTTTAGATTTTGTAATAGTAAAGGAATCAATATCAGCACTACTTAGTATTTTTTTAATAGTTTTAGAAGCAGATTCTGAAGTTCCAGAACCATAGATGCCAATTTGCATTAGTGTACAATCCCTAATTGAGGAATAAAAG
>JGI26256J51712_1001009_pt1 | contig 11119 bp, 7 predicted proteins | sample SaaInlV_150m_DNA_FD_51712 | JGI IMG/M metagenome (IMG submission 51712) | reverse complement strand
TTCATGCGCAGACTCAATGCGTTCCTGCTTTGTCTGTTGCTGCCTGTTTTTAGCCTGACTGCTGCAGAATTTCAGAAAGGTTTTGAAGCCCATCTCAGAGGCGACTATGCGGGCGCGATCCGTGAATGGGGACCTCTCGCTGCACAGGGTGATCCNCGGGCACAGTTTAACATAGGCAATATGTTTGACTTCGGTAAAGGTGTCACAGAAGATAATGCGCAAGCGGTTTACTGGTATAAAAAATCNGCTGAAAAAGGAAATGCAAGTGCGCAGTACGCCCTCGGTTGGATGTATGAAAACGGTGAAGGTGTAAAAAAGGATTATGCTCAGGCTTTTACGTGGTACCTCAAATCCGCAAAAAAAGATCACGCTTCTGCGCAGACAAATCTAGGTTGGATGTACGAAAACGGCAAAGGAACTGAACAAGATGATGCAAAGGCTGTTGGCTGGTATGAAAAAGCAGCTAAACTGGGACAGGCGGAAGGACAGTTAAATCTCGGTATCATGTACAAAAGCGGTAAAGGCGTTGATAAGGACTACTTACAGGCAATTTTCTGGTTTGAAAAATCTGCTGTACAGGGGAATACAAACGCACAGTTAAATCTGGGCGTGATTTATAAAAACGGAAAAGGTGTCAGGACTGACTACACTCAATCTGTTTACTGGTTGAAGAAAGCAGCAGATAAAGGTCACTCTGCGGCTCTGACTAACCTGGGTTGGTTGTATGAAAACGGAAAAGGAGTAGCACAGGATTATACTAAAGCTGCCAAGTTGTATAAAAAAGCGGCAGATAAGGGACAGGCAGAAGGGCAGTTAAATCTCGGTATAATGTACAATAAAGGCAGAGGTGTCAGTCAAGATCACCAGGAAGCATTTGTCTGGTTTAAAAAAGCGGCAGAGCAAGGAATGGTGGAAGCACAGTTAAATCTTGGTATCTTGTATAAATTCGGCAGAGGAGTTGATGAAAATTACACTCAGGCAATTTTCTGGTTTAATAAACCTGCAGAACAGGGATTTGCGGAAGCACAGACAAATCTCGGCTGGATGTACGAATACGGTAAAGGAGTAGAACAGGATTATATAGAAGCAATTTCATGGTACAAAAAAGCTGCAGAACAGGGTGATACAAAAGCGCAGTTAAATCTGAGCCTGATTTACAAATACGGCAAAGGAATAACGAAGGATTACGGACAGGTATTATACTGGAATAATAAAGCAGCAGAGCTGGGAAGTGCAGTTGCGCAGTTTGAACTTGGGGTGATGTATGAATTCGGNAAAGGAGTAGATGAGGATTACAGGAAAGCTGCTGAATGGTACAAAAAAGCTGCAAAGCAGGGTCATTCAGAAGCGCAAACCAGTCTNGGANCTCTCTACGAAAACGGCAAAGGTGTTGATGAGGATTATACAGAAGCGGTTTACTGGCACAAAAAAGCGGCAGAGCAGGGTGANACAAAAGCTCAACTAAATCTTGGTGATTTCTACAAAAACGGTAAGGGNATCGCGGAAGATTACAGACAGGCNTTTTATTGGTATAAAAAAGTNGCTGAGCAGGGAGACGCTGGNGCGCAGTTAAACATTGCAGTAATGTATGAGTACGGNAAAGGTGTTTCGCAGGATTATGCACAGGCNGTGCACTGGTATAAAAAAGCGGCGGAGCAGGGACAGTCGGAAGCACAGAACAGTCTCGGCTGGATGTACGAAAACGGTAAAGGTGTAAAGCAGGATTACGATCAGGCAATTGGCTGGTATAAAAAAGCAGCTGATCAGGGTGACACAAAAGCGCTCTTAAATCTCGGTATAATTTATAGAAAAGGTAAAGGTATCGCTGAGGATTATACTCAGTCTTTTTACTGGTATAAGAAAGTTGCGGATCTTGGTGACGCCAACGCGCAGTTGAACCTTGGACTAATGTATGAATACGGTAAAGGTACGGATGAGGATTATACAGAGGCAGTTTACTGGTACAAAAAAGCGGCGGAGCAGGGTGATACTAAAGCACAGTTAAATCTTGCGGTGATGTTTAAATATGGTACAGGTGTTACGGAAGATTTTTCGCAAGCAGTTTACTGGTACAAAAAAGCTGCGGAACAGGGTGATACCAAGGCACAGTTGAATCTTGCTGAGATGTATGCTTCCGGTGACGGAGTGCCGGAAAATTTTGTACTGGCTTACAAATGGGCCAACTTGGCATCGGCACGCGGGAGAGACAAAGCAAAAGCATTGAAAAGCGAAATCAGAAAACGTATGACCCGTGATCAAATCGCTGAAGCCCAACGGCTTTCACTGGAATGGGAAAAAAAGCTGTCCGGTGAATAAACCGCAGATATGCTTCTTTTAAAAACATAAGCCTAAATTTCCGCAGAGCGACTCTTAAGTTTTTGCGGATCAATACTATTCCTGCAGACGAACACTCTTCATGCTTTTAAACTGCGGGAACTTCTTTTTAAGTCTGTAGATCAGCCTGCCTGCTTCATTTCTTGTTTCAAAAAAACCAATCCGGATGCGAAACTCAAGTTTACCAGAAGAAGCGGATTCCAGCTTTTGTGAGATATAACTAAAATCTGTTTCGATATTTAACTGGGCCATATCTTTTAAGGCCTCAGCTTGACTGGAGTAGAGAGGAAGTTGAATAACCCATGGTTTGTTAAGCGGTTGCCGCAGGTCAATCACCGGACGTGAAAGTTCCTGAGTACCAGGCTGAACAGGCCAAAACTTGGTGGAAAAATAATCCTCACCTTGATATTTCTCAGATATTTTTTTCCCGGTCGTACGCGCGTCTTCAAGATTTTTGAAAAATCCAACCCTCACACGATACCAGTATTTTCCTTCAAATTTAGCATCTGTGCGGTGAAGATAGGCATAATAACCGTCATTCAACAGACGACTCAGTAAAGAGACAGCCAAAGGAAAGCGTGCATGCTCGATTGAAATAAGTTGGATCGAAAATTTACCTCTTTTTTTACGTGCAAGAATATCTTTTACCGCAAACATTTCTGAACGGAACTGAACTCTGATTGCATTGTTGCTGCGAACCAGATGCCAGTCCCTTGGAGCAAGTGGCGTGATTGTATAGTCAATTTTGAAACGGTTCTGCACAAGTATTGTNTGCCAGTTTTCTGCAGAAACGCCGGGACTGCTGATAGGATAAACATTCCAGAAAGGACTTTCAGTTTCTACCAGATGNGAATATTCTGCATCCTCTGAAATATCGGCNGTACCTACCGCACCNGGTACGGGTTCAGCNGCTTCNTCCTCCNCTATTGCTGAAATGTCAGGAAGATCTTCCTTTACAACAGGTGACTCTACTTCAAGTGACGCAACTACATTNTCCTGGTGGACTGCCATTTGTACATAAAGCAGCATCCCGACAATGCCCGCCATGATTAAGGTCGCAAACCACAACAGTAATAGTCTTCTAATTCGTTTTTTTGTCAATTGCTTAACCAGGTTCCGGATTTAATGATGTTAATGCAGGCAATTTTGATTCGCAATTTTGGCTTTAAGTGTTTAGTATACAAAAATTGAAATCGCAGATCCAGAGAATCCAAAATGCTTCTGCCTAAAATTAAATTTTTTTAATGACTAATTATCTTTTCAATGAAAATCACTGACAACATCCTTTATTTAGCAGACATTCCTGTTGAAACAATCATGCAGGAATATGGTTCACCGCTCTACGTTTATGAAGAGTCAGTCCTGCGTTCGCAGTTTCGAGAGTTGTTTGCAGGATTTCCTGAGGGACTGCTTGAAATCCATTATTCCATGAAAGCAAATTCTAATCCATCACTACTCAGAATTCTTGCTGAAGAAGGTTCATCAATAGACGCAGTTTCTGAGTTTGAGGTACGTTTAGCACTTGAATGCGGATTTGAAGCTCAACAAATCATCTTCACAGGCAACAACAACAGCCTGCAGGAAATAGAGTATTGTGTAGAACAAAACGTTGCGGTTAACCTCGGTTCGTTGGTCTTACTTGAAAAATATGGACAACGATATCCCGAGACAACTGTTTCCGTACGCGTTAATCCTGGAATAGGCGCAGGTCACCATTCGCACTGTATCACGGGTGGTCCGGATTCAAAATTTGGCATATATCATGATCAAATTGAAGCAGCACTTGCTTTAGCAAAAAAATATAAGTTGACTCTTAACGGAGTTCATTCTCATATAGGTACCGGAATTTATTCTGCCGAACCAATGCTGGTAGCGATGGAAATGATTCTGGATGTTGCAGAAAAATTTCCTGATCTGCAGTTTGTTGACTTTGGAGGCGGATTTGGAATTCCATACAAGCCGGAACAGTTAGCTTTGGATATGGACGATTTAAGCCAAAAAATGAGTGCAAGATTTGCAAAGTTTATTCAGCATTACGGTCGTGAATTACGGATGAAAATTGAACCCGGAAGGTTGTTGATCGGTCCTGCAGGAGTTTTACTGGCAACAGTAACCAACATTACGGACACTCCAAAACACAGCTTTGTCGGAGTAGATTCAGGTTTCAATCATTTGGTGCGTCCAACGATGTACGGGTCTTATCATAAAATCCTGAACGCCAGCAGAATTTCGGATGTTGAAAAAAATGTTGTGGTTGTTGGAAATATTTGCGAAAGTGGAGACATTTTAAGTCGTTCCGGAGATGAAATTATCCGTAAAATGACTTCACCGGTAGTCGGTGAACGCCTCGCTTTTCTGGATGCAGGAGCATACGGAATTTCGATGAGTTCGCAATATAATATGAGACCACGGCCAGCGGAAGTACTGGTGCATCAAGGACAAAGCCGACTTATTCGTCGGGCCGAAACTTTTGAAGACCTCACACAGTGTTTTGTGGATTTTAACTAAAAAAAGTTGAAATGAACAAGAAAAAACTTGGTAAACAAAAAGGCCGACTGCTGGATTCAGCAGCGCTGCTGGAAGTACAGCAACTGCTGTCCGACATGCCGCGCCGTAAGGATTTGCTGATTGAAGCCCTGCATTTGATTCAGGACGAATATCATTATATCTCAGCAAAACATGTGGTTGCACTGGCCTTTGAAATGAAACTGTCGCAAGCGGAAGTCTATGAGGTGGCCACGTTTTATCACCATTTTGATGTGATAAAAGAAGACCAGACACCACCTCCGCCTTTGACGGTTCGGGTTTGCGAATCCCTTTCCTGCGAAATGTCCGGAGCAAAAAAACTCACGGAAACCCTCAAACAACTATTTCCGGACGGTTCCGTCCCCTCCGAGCAAATCAGGATTCAAGCTGTACCTTGCGTAGGACGTTGTCAGCACGCACCAGTCGCAGTTGTGGGTAAAAACCCAGTGGATCAGGCAACTCCTGAATTAGTGAAAAAACATGTTGAAAAAAACGAGCTTCAACCGACACTTCCGGAATACGTGAATTTTGCGGAATATCAACAATCCGGAGGTTATCAACTTTTTCAGGATTGTTTGTCTGGCAAACGTGATGCTGAATCGGTGATCACGGAACTGAAAAATTCAGGTTTACGTGGTTTGGGCGGTGCAGGATTTCCTGTTGGAAGCAAATGGGAGATTGTAAGGAAATTTCCGGAACCCCGTTTAATGGCGGTTAACATCGATGAAGGAGAACCTGGAACTTTCAAAGATCGTTACTATCTCGAAAGCGATCCGCATCGTTTTCTTGAAGGTTCGCTGATTGCAGCCTGGGCGGTTGGTATTGAAGAAATATACATTTATCTGCGTGACGAATATGCCGCTGCGCGTGAAATTCTGCTTCGTGAAATTGCTGAACTGCAAATCTCTTTTCCGGAAATACTGCCTCAAATTCATTTACGCCGTGGAGCCGGAGCCTATATCTGCGGTGAAGAATCGGCCATGATTGAGTCGATTGAAGGCAAGCGCGGGATTCCACGTTTGCGCCCACCGTACGTTGCGGAAGTCGGATTATTCGGACGTCCAACACTGGAACATAATATGGAAACTCTGCATTGGGTACGTGATATTATCGAAAAAGGCGCGGAGTCCTTTTCAACCCAAGGAAGAAGAGGTCGTAATGGTTTGCGGTCATTTTCGATCAGTGGACGTGTAAACAATCCGGGCGTACATTTAGCGCCTGCCGGAATTTCGATGCGTGAGTTAATTGACGAATATTGCGGAGGAATGCTTCCTGGGCACAGATTTTATGGATATTTCCCAGGGGGCGCTTCAGGAGGAATGTTGCCTGCGTCTCTCGGAGATTTACCAATGGATTTTGACACACTGCAGGAACACGGTTGTTTTATCGGCTCAGCCGCAGTTATCGTTTTTTCTGAACATGATAATGCGCGTGAATTGGCTCTGAACGCAATGCGTTTCTTTGCGCATGAATCATGTGGACAATGCACTCCATGCAGAGTTGGAACTGTCAAAGCCATTCCGCTGATGGAACAAAAAAACTGGAATCAGTCACTTTTAGAAGAACTCTCGCAGACGATGGAAGACGCTTCGATTTGCGGTTTGGGGCAGGCCGCACCGAATCCGTTGCGCTCTGTGATGAAATATTTTCCAAAGGAGGTGTAAGATGGAGACAATTTCATTTGAACTGAACGGNNANACACTGGACGCACTGGCCGGAGAAACNATTTTACAGGCGGCTGACCGNGCAGGTATCGCAGATATTCCACGGCTTTGTTATAAAGAAGGTTACCGCACGGATGGTAACTGCCGCTCCTGCGTGGTGGAAATTGAGGGTGAACGTGTCCTCGCTCCTTCCTGTTGCCGCTATCCGCAACAGGGAATGAAAGTCAACAGCAACAGTAAACGAGCCCTCCATTCACAGAAAATGGTACTCGAACTCCTGCAGGCGGACATGCCGGAATCCGCAAAATCACCCTATACTCCAAACTCTGAACTTGATCAATGGGTGGAAAAAATGGGTTTAAGCGAACCCCGTTTTTCCCGCAGGAAGCAACCGGAATTGGATAATTCCCATCCTGCGATGTCAGTTAATCTGGACGCCTGCATCCAGTGTACACGTTGTGTCAGGGCCTGCAGAGAAGTTCAGGTTAACGATGTGATCGGCATGGCCTTTCGCGGTTCTCATGCGGAAATTGTTTTTGACCTCGGTGATCCAATGGGTGACAGTACCTGCGTCGCCTGTGGAGAATGCGTACAGGCCTGTCCGACTGGTGCGTTGATGCCGGCAAATAATGTGGGTTTAGCGGTAGTTGACAAAAAAGTAGAATCGGTTTGTCCATACTGCGGTGTAGGATGTCTACTGACCTATCATGTAAAAGACAAAAAACTTATCAGAGTTGAAGGACGCAAAGGTCCGGCGAACGAGGAAAGATTATGCGTAAAAGGACGATACGGTTTTGATTATGTACATCATCCTGATCGTCTCCAAAAACCTTTGATACGGCTAAAAGACGTTCCAAAAACCACCGAACTGCTACAGCCTAAAGATTGGCATAAAGTTTTCCGTGAAGCAAGCTGGGAGGAGGCACTTGATTTTGCCGCCGCAGGTTTCAATAATATCCGTGATAATAACGGCCCGGATGCTCTGGCAGCGTTCGGTTGTGCCAAGGGTAGTAACGAAGAAGCATATCTGCTGCAGAAACTTGTACGTACCGGATTTGGAACTAATAATATTGATCACTGTACGCGGCTTTGTCATGCATCTTCGGTTAGTGCTTTACTGGAAGGTATTGGTTCAGGAGCAGTTTCAAATCCATTCACGGATGTGACTGATGCGGAAGTCATTTTGCTGATTGGAGCAAATCCAATCGGTAACCATCCGGTAGCTGCTACTTTTATGAAAAATGCGGTTAAGGATGGTAAAAAGCTGATTTTGATGGATCCACGCAGGACAGATTTGGCACGTCATGCCACCTACAGCCTCCAGTTTAGACCGGACACAGATGTGGCGATGCTCAATTCACTGATGCACGTCATCGTCGAGGAAGGCTTATGCGACGAAAAATACATCACAGAACACACAACCGATTTTGACAAATTAAAAGCCAATGTCGCGGAATATAGTCCTGAGATTGTCGCACCGATTTGCGGAATCCCCGCAGAAACCCTGCGTGAAGTTGCCCGCACTTTTGCAACTGCTGAATCCTCCATTATCTTGTGGGGCATGGGTGTTTCACAGCATATTCACGGTACAGACAATTCACGTTGTTTGATCGCTTTGTCGCTGATGACTGGTCAGATCGGACGTCCCGGCACCGGATTGCATCCACTGCGTGGACAAAATAATGTTCAGGGTACTTCCGATATGGGACTGATTCCAATGTTCTTTCCGGATTATAAATCCGTCATTGATCCGGAAATAAAAAAATGGTACGAGGATTTCTGGGGTACTTCCCTCAATCCAAAAAAAGGATTAACGGTAGTGGAAATCATTGATGCCGTGCATACAGGTGGTGTCAAAGGCATGTACGTTCAGGGTGAAAATCCCGCGATGTCGGATCCAAACCTGAACCATGCCCGGAGTGCTTTAGCGATGCTGGACCATTTAGTGGTACAGGATATTTTTCTCACTGAAACTGCAGGTTTTGCGGATGTGATTTTACCTGCGTCTGCATTTCCGGAAAAGACTGGAACTTTTACCAATTCCAACCGTCAGGTGCAACTTGGACGCAGGCCATAGATCCTCCGGGAGATGCACGTCAGGACTGGTGGATTATTCAGGAAGTTGGTCGACGTCTTGGTCTGGACTGGAATTATGAAAGTCCGGAAAATATTTTTTCTGAAGTACGCAAAGCCACACCGAGCATGGCAGGAATCACTTGGGAGCGTTTACAAAAAGAACATTCCGTAACTTATCCCTGTACCAAAGAAGGTGACCCAGGTGAGCCGATTATTTTTCGGAACGGTTTTCCCACAGAAAACAAAAAAGCACGTTTTGTCCCTGCAAAATATACTCATGCTGATGAAATGCCGGATCAAGAATTCCCATTTGTCTTCATCACCTCACGTCAACTCGAACACTGGCACACAGGCAGCATGACACGCCGTGCAACTGTCCTGAACGCGATTGAACCGTATCCGGTAGTTCATGTTCATCCGGATGACCTGAAAAAGCTGGGAGTAGAAGCCGGTGATGCAGTAACTCTTGAATCAAGACGCGGAAAAATTTCAACTTATGCACGTCAGGATCTCGGCGTTCAACCTGGAAATCTTTTTATGGCATTCGGTTATAACGAATCCGCCGCCAATTTGATTACTACATCTGCGCTCGATCCTTTTGGTAAAATTCCGGAAGTAAAGTTCTGCGCGGTGAAGATGTCTGCAGGCGGTCTACCGGAAAAGAGAATTGGCTGAATGTTACTTCCCCCGTAGTTCAGCTTTTCCAGTGTTGCGGAAATACGTTTATTAAAGCAACAAACAGCTTTTCCTCTTGTTTTCTGGTCATACCTTGACTAAAATTAATAGTCTGTATTTTACAAATATTTCGCTTACTTCGTCGGCACTTTTTCAGTGCTACCTGAAACCGGAGGCGAAACATTAAAATTGGACTCCGATATTTTTGCTCTGTTGCAAAAAAGAGATCTTAGGAGTGTTTTCAGAAAGTACAGAAATTTCAATAAATAAATGAAGCACATTTGAGTTTTGGCATTACTTCTGTATAGCCTACCGGGACGCACAAATTCCAAAAATGTCAGTCTTTACTGACTATATTTACGCAAATTCCTACCATCAGTGCTTCAATAAATACCCTAGTAATGCTAATGCATGACATTGGCTTGACTCAGTAAGATGAAAAAATAGGAAAATTCAATGATTAGTAAAATTGCCAGTTTTTTTTCCCAGGATTTAGCGATTGATTTAGGAACAGCGAATACTCTTGTTTACACCAAACAACGAGGGATCGTGATTCGTGAACCATCAGTTGTAGCAGTACAAAAAGACAACCGTGGACGGATCCAGGTGCTAGCTGTAGGTGAGGAAGCCAAACAAATGCTGGGACGTACACCAGGTTCGATTACGGCAATCCGTCCCATGAAGGATGGTGTTATTTCAGATTTTGATATAACTCAGGAAATGCTGCGTCACTTCATCCGTCTGACTCAAAGTAAATTTTCTTTTTTCCGTTTCAAACCACGAATTATAGTGGCCGTACCGTCTGGAATAACTCAAGTTGAACGACGTGCAGTCAAAGAAGCAGCAGAATCCGCAGGTGCGCGTGAAGTGTTTTTAATTGAGGAACCAATGGCCGCCGCACTTGGAGCAGGTTTACCGGTGACAGAAGCCAGCGGAAGTATGATTGTCGATATCGGTGGAGGGACAACAGAAGTCGCAGTTATTTCGCTTGCAGGAATAGTTTACAGTGATTCCGCACGTGTTGGCGGTGATAAAATGGACGAAAGTATTGCTGAGTACATCAAGCAAAAATATAATTTGCTGATCGGTGAACGAACCGCTGAGGATATTAAAATAAATATTGGTAGCGCCTTCATCAAAGAAGAACCAAAATCCTATGAAGTACGTGGACGTGACCTGGTAACCGGTATTCCAAAGACACTGGTTCTAGGTGAAGAAGAGGTACTGGAAGCTCTAAGTGATGTTTGTGCACAAATTGTAAAAACCATTCGGAATGCTCTGGAATCAACACCTCCAGAACTCGCTGCAGACATTGTTGACCGCGGGATTGTTTTAGCCGGAGGCGGATCTTTACTTTCCGGAATCGATGATTTGCTGCGTGCTGAAGTCGGCTTACCAATATTTCATGCTGATGATCCACTCACCTGTGTTGCGACAGGAACAGGAAAAGTCCTCGATGAATTAGATCTGCTCGCCACAATCGAATTGTCTTCCTAAAAAACAACAGAAAGCTGGATTAAGTTTTAAAACTGTCCAGCTTCCCTTTTATGCCTTTGTCAACGAATTCAAGCAGGCAAATCCGGCGCAGACACCTCCTTCATTAACATTTTCTGCTTTGGTACGTACCAGGTAACCAACATCTTCGTTGCTCTCCACTACACCGTTTTCCGTAAAACAAATCCCGTAACGTCCGACCTCACTAACAGAAGTCAGTGTTTCGGCATAACCATTAACTACAAGAATCGCGGGATGAGTTTCCGCCTCGATTTTCTCCATTAAGACATAAGCATCTTGTTCTTCCGGCTGCATGTCCGCCAATTTTATTGGAATATCCTTGCCAAAAT
>JGI26256J51712_1001003_pt1 | contig 11140 bp, 11 predicted proteins | sample SaaInlV_150m_DNA_FD_51712 | JGI IMG/M metagenome (IMG submission 51712) | reverse complement strand
TTTCTTAAAATTGCTTCTTTAAGTGGTTTGGTAACACTCAAAATTTCATAAATACCAGTTCTACCTTTGTAGCCACTGTCTTTACATTTAGCACAACCTTTCCCTTTAGACGGTCTTGCTCTTGAAGCTTGCTCTGGTGTAAATCCTAAATCTGCTAAAGCTTTTGGTGTTATATCTTCATCAGGAATTCTGCAATCTGGACAATTTTTTCTAGCTAGTCTTTGAGCTAATATCAATGTCACCGCTGCACTAATTAAATAATCAGGCGTTCCCATATTTTGTAAACGAGTAATAGTGCTTGGAGCATCATTGGTGTGAAGTGTACTAAATACCAAGTGACCTGTTAAAGCAGCCTTTAGACCAATATCAACCGTTTCTTTATCCCGCATCTCACCAATTAGGATAATCTCTGGGTCTTGTCTTAAAAAAGATCTTAATGCAGATGCAAAAGAAAATCCTATATCCTCTTTAACTTGAACTTGCCCTACTCCATCTAATTCAAATTCAACAGGATCTTCGGCTGTTAGAATATTAATATTTGGCTTACTAACTTCTTTTAAAATACTATAAAGTGTTGTTGTTTTACCAGACCCAGTTGGGCCAGTAACTAGCACTAATCCTTGAGTTCCGTGGATTGCATGTCGTAAATTTTTTAAATCATTTTCTTCAAAATTTAATTGCTCTAAACTAATATCTCCAGCATCTTTATTTAAAACCCTCATAACAATTCTCTCATTGTTTGCGGTAGGCAGCATTGATAAACGTAAGTCAACAATTTTGCCATCTATTTTAAAAGGTATAGCTCCATCTTGAGGNAATCTTCTTTCAGCAATATCTAATTTACCCATAATTTTAAATCTTGTAACTACAGCACCATAGTTATCATGAAGAAATTTTGAGTACTTGGTTTGCTCAGTTAAAATTCCATCTAGTCTATATCTTACCCGAGATGAGAATCGATAAGGTTCAATATGAATATCACTAACTCCACTTTTAATAGCTTCAGCAACTACTGCTGTACTAAATTTTATAACTTCAGACTCATTTTCAATTGCTTCAATATCTTCTTCAGGATTATTTTCTAATACTTCTCCTGCTTCCGCATAGTCTGAATCAAAATCTTTTTGTTTTTCCTTATTCGCTTCAGAAATAGTTTGTGTAGTAACCTCACTTCCCTCAGATAATATTTTTTCAATAAATTCTGATATTTGAGAAACAGTTGCAGCATGTAGTTCAATGTTTTTTTTAGTAATTGTTTTTAAATTTCGCATCAAGCTCAGTTTAGANCTATCAGGGATTGCTATGTGAAGAGTGNTTTCGTCAAGCTTAAAAGGAGCAATAAAATTAATATTTATATAATTAGAAGGGAGAACCGCTCTTATTTCCTCAGTTACAGTATGTTGAGTAAGATCAGCTACTTCTAAATTTTGCTCTTTAACTAAAAGATCTAGAATTTTATTTTCATCTGTTAAATTTAATTCAAAAATTGCATCAATTTGTGATTTGTTACCATCGCTACTTGCTTGTTTTATTTTTCCAAGATCAGCTCCAGAAATAACATCTTGATCAATTAAAATATTGATCAAATTAACTTCACTGTCTCTACTTATTTTAAGCATTATCTAAAGAACCCTTGGTGCAATAAATATTAATAGTTCATCTAAATTATCAGTTTTTGATTTTCCTTTAAATAGATTTCCTATTACAGGCATATCACCTAAACCTGGTGTTTGTTGTTTGCTGTTTGCAATTACATTTTTCTTAATTCCACCAATCACCACAATGTCTCCATCAGCAATTAATAGTTTTGTGATAATTTCCATTTTATTAATTGGTGGCTCATCTGAACCTGTGGTTCTATTTGGTGTATCGTTATTTACTTGAATTTGTAATAGAACATTTCCATCACCAATAATACTTGGAGTTACTTGTAATTTTAAAGCAGCCTCTTTAAATGACGTTGATGTTGTTCCCTCAGATGTAGTTTGGTAAGGAATTTCCTCCCCTTGAGTAATTGTTGCAAGCTGATTGTCTAAAGTAAATATTTTTGGATTTGAAATTGTTTTACCAAGTCCAATAGACTCTAAAGCAGTAATTTCAGCTTTTAATACGCCAGTTGTTGTTTTTCTAAGCAATCCAATTCCACTAGTTGCTCCAGTTACAGGGAAGTTAGTAATAGAATCTGTTGCTGCTCCTAAAGCGCCAACATCATCTAAACTTGTTCCAGCAGCACTACCTGAACTAGTTCCTGCAACACCGCCTGCTACATTACCGTATTTTTGATAATATCCGCCCAATCTAACTCCTAAAGCTCTTTCAAAATCAGAGTTGGCTTCAACTATAAATGCTTCAATTAAAACTTGTTTAGTTCGAACATCNATTTCTTTAATAACTTTATCAACCATATCTAAATCTGATGATTTACCTCTAACAATTATAGATCGTGTAGTTATTTCCTCAGTGATTTGGATAGGCATATAAGAATTTTCTCCAGTTCCTGCTGAAAACAATTCACTTATAGTAATTTTAGCTTGTGCAGGACTGATATAATAAAGTCTAAATATTTCTGAAATAATAGGTTCAACAGAATCTTCAACTTCTATTTTCTTTTTAACAGCCTGTGCTCTTTCAGATTTATAATTTTCTTGTGAAGTTAAAGTTTCTGGTGAGTGAACTCTAATTAAGTTGCTCGTCACATCAATATCTGATGCATAATTTTTCATGTCAAGAATAGCTTGAAAAGCTTTATCCCATGGCACATCTACCAATTCTGCTGAAATTGCACCAGCAACCTCATCTCCAACTAAAATATTAATTTCACCAATTCTACCCATAAGTTGCATAGTTTCTTTAAAGTCTAAATTTTGAAACTTAAGTGAAATTCTTTGTTTTAAATTTGTGTATTTATCCGGGATAATTAAATAATTTCTTGAAGCTTGTGATGATATTTGTTTTCTTTTATTAAGCTTAGTCGTATCTCCAAAAATAGGCTTAGGTCCCATTTCTAGAGTTTTTGCAATTTCTGTTTGTCCTGATTTTTTTATATTTTCTTTAATTAGAGGAGTATTATGTTTAAATGGTTTTGATTTTTTAAATTGTCCAGTACTGGTACAATTTGTCAAGGCAACCAATAAAACAAGAAATGAAGATACTAATTTAATTTTTTTAATATTCATCTACTTCCTTTACTCTATTTTTAAAATCAATAACCACATATTTTCCACCTTCTTTTTCAAAAATTGCTTCGGTTAATCTAAGGTCAACAAATTTTAGACCTTCTTCTAATTCTTCATTTAATTGAATAGTGATAACTTTTCCTGAACTATCTGCTAAAGAAACATAACTTTCAAATTTTCCAGAAATAATTCCAACTAGTTTAAAATTATTGAGACTTAATTTTTTTTCTTCCTCTGAACTATCGTCAAAACTAATTGTTCCACTTGATGAAGCCGCAGCATTTCCTGCAAATGGATCGTTTAAAGGAACTTCTTCATCTCCTACTTCATCTTTTATATTTTCTAATGCTTTTGCTTGTGCTTCAGCCGCAGCTTTTGATATTTCTTTTGCTTTATCTACTATATTTTTTTGATCGTGATTATCTGCGTAACTATTTTGCAAACTTAAAGCAAATATAATTAAAATAATTATAGTTCTAAAAAAATTCATCAGTTAGCCCCACTATTGTTAATACACCTGACGCGAGTATAGCACCAGTTTTATCATTTGGTACAACTTTAATTGTTTCCTTATCAAAATTTAACATTTTATTTGATTTTGCTAACTCTCTCTTAAATTTAATGTAGCCTAAAAAATTACCTCTAATCTCATAGTCAACAGGTATTTTATAGTATGAAATATTTTTTTTATTTAATTTATCTGGTGTCTCATCTGTGATACCTGCCTTTAAAATAGGCTTTGGTTTTTTTTTATTAATTTTAGAGATTACCAAACCGTTAATTCCTGAAAATTTACTTAAACTTAAATATAGTCCTTCAACTTCTTCTTTTGAATGAAACAAGCTTGAATTTTTTTTATATTCTGGTTCAATTTTTTTCAATTTTATTTTGAAACTATTTATATCATTATTAAATTGAGAAATTTCAGCTTCTTTTAAAAGCTTATCATCTAACATTGCTTTTTTGCTTTTTACTATTGGGTTTAATGCAATATAATAGATCAATAAAAATAAGATCATTGAACCAAAACCAATTCCAAATTTGATTAAAGTTTTTTTATCAGCAAATTGTAAAAGTTTATCTTTTAAATCAGATACTTGAATATTGTTTAAATCCATTAAATATCTCCTTTCAACACAACGGCTATTTTAAAACCCTTCATTACTTGTGATTTACCTTCACCTGAACTAGGTAAATTCATGGAAGCTAATGAAGCTTGGCTAATTAAACTTTTGGTATTCAAATTTGCGATCAATTTTAAGATATCTTGGTCGCTAAATGCATCTCCTGAAACAATTAATAAATCAGAACCATTATATTCTAATGATTGAAATCTAACTCTATTAGGCACAGAAGACGCCACTTGTGCTAATATTCTATAACTAAATTTTTTGTTAGATTTTATAGACTTGCTTAATTTTAATGTTTTGCTCATTATACTTACTTTTTTAGCTAAGGCATCTTTCTCAACCGTTTTTAATTCATGGGTAGTTATAATATTTTCATAATCAACTAATTGTTTGTTATATTTTTGAATGTTCCAAAAAGATAAACCAAAAAGAGCTATATAGATTAAAGCAACCACCCCTATAACTCCTTTAAATGCAAAATTTGAAAACACTTTCATTTTCTTTTGCTTAATCATGTTGTCACGATTAGGAAGTAGGTTTATATTTTTAACAGCAGTAACAAATTTATAATAACCAAAAACGTCTAGCTTTCTAAAAGCTAAACCCATTACTGTTGATAAATAAGATTTGTTTGCAATATTGGTGCTTTCCTCTAATTGAGCAGGTATTTTAATTTGATCCAACGGATCTAACAAATTAAAACCNGTGTTGGCTAAAGTTTTTCTAAACCCTTCTAAAAAAGTGTCTATATTTTTTTCACTTGAAANAACTTTTATATTTCTAATTCTTTTTTCGTACTTAACTTCAAAATCACTGATTGCTTGTTTAACCTGAGTGATATATCTTCTTGTAAAAGCTTCAGTNTCTTCCTGGTTGCTAATATCTTNTATTGTATTTCTATCTTGGCCACGAATAAAAATATCAGTAATAATTGGATTATTTTCATACAAAATCATCACATAGTTTTCATCCATTCCAAATTCAAGCAAGGCTGTAAGATTACTATTTTCTATAGATCCTGAAAGCTGGTTAATTTGATCGACTGCTGATTTAAGAGCAAAGCATTTTACGTCTATGATAACTGGATTTAATCCACCTTTTTTAATAATTTTTGTATAATTATTAATGTCTGACAATTTTGAAGCCACAAACAAAATGTCCATTGTATTATCTTTTTCATTCCTATTAATCACTTGATGAAAAATTGAGTAATCAGCTAGATTATCAGTAAGCTGAACTAAATTTTCCCATAACGAATCTGTTTCAACTGCTTTTTTTAATTCTTCATCAGTCATTAACGGACTAGTTACCACCCTAATAATTGCACTAGTAACTGGTATCGCAATCGCNGCATTGGTTGTTGTAATTTTTGATCTTTGAATAGCCAATTGAAGTTCTGAACCAAGAGTATCTAAATTATCTAAAACTAATGCATCCTCAGNTAATTTAGTTGGATGAATATAAAATTTTTCTAAAATCCATTGATTTGATTTATTAGATGTGACTTGTGCTAATCTGATTTCTGTAGCAGTGATCTCAATTCCTAAAATTTCTTCACCTTGAATTGCAGATTTTCCTAGTTTATTTTTTAAAACAGGAGCTAACTTAGATTTTATTTTTGCAAAAAAACCTTTTGGATTTTTATCTACATTTTTACTCTCTTGATTTGATTCTGAAACTTTAGTTGCATCTGTAGGCGCAGGAGTAGCATCGGTTTTTTTTTTAAATAAATTTTTAAACATTTTTTATAAATACTTTAAGCTCTTAGATTTCATACATATTATATTCAATAATTACAATCTATACACGAGTTATTTGTTCATGTTCATTTCGGGCTAAATTTGAAATTTTATACATTAAATTGTAACAAATGAGTAAAATCTAATATAAATAATTTCTATGTTTGAAAAATTAGAACAATTAGCAAAAGATAATAAAAAAATTTCAGATTTTCATTTAAGAGCAGGCTCACCAATGGCTTACAGGCAAACAGGTGAGATAGTAAAAGTGCCAGATGTAATAGTTGCTGCNCAAGATCTTCAAGATCTTTTAAGTATGAATTGCAATGAAGTAGAGTTAGCACGATTTGAAAAAACTCATGAATTAGACTCTGCGGTAATGTTAAGTGGATTAAGATTTAGAGCTAATTTTTATAAAACAATTAAAGGACCTGCTGCCGTTTTAAGAAGAGTAGAAAGTAAAATTCCAGATATGTCAGCTTTTGCATTACCAGATGTGCTTTATGATATTGTTGATATGCACAAAGGTTTGGTTTTAGTTACTGGCCCTACTGGTTCAGGAAAATCTACAACGCTTGCAGCAATCGTAAATGAAATTAATAAAACAAGAACTTCAAATATTATTACTGTTGAAGATCCAGTTGAATTTATTCATACCGATCAAAAAAGTATTGTCTCTCATCGTGAGATTGGNAAACAAACAGAAAGTTTTGCTTCTGCATTAAAGGCTGCCTTAAGGGAAGACCCTGATGTAATTTTAGTTGGAGAGATGAGAGATCTTGAAACAGTTGGTCTTGCATTAACTGCTGCTGAAACAGGTCACCTCGTTTTTGGAACATTACACACTAGTGGTGCTCCAGAAACTATTAATAGAATTATTGATGTNTTTCCTCCAGAACAACAATCACAAATCAGAGCTCAAATTTCAACTTCATTAAAAATGGTTGTCACACAAAGATTNCTAAAAACTAAAGATGGACAAGGACGTGTAGGTGCTTTTGAAGTTATGAAATGTACACCACCAATTCAAAACTTAATTAGAGAAGCCAAGATTCACCAGATACCAAGTATTATGCAAACTTCAGTTCGTGATGGAATGATTACAATGACTAAATCTTTGGAAGAATTAGTTGCATCAGGAAAGATAGATGCGAGTGCCGGAAAAGAACATTAAAGGTTTTTCATTACTAGAATTAATAGTAGTTGTAGCAATAGTTGGAATTATTTCAGCAGCAGCTTATCCTAATTTTTCTGGTTGGCGAAAAGACAGAGAGACGCGAACCTTTACAGAAAAAGTTGCAAATTTATTTTCATCCATGAGCACTCTTTCTCAAAGAGGCTCTTACCCTTACGCTCAAGTTTTATTTAAATTTGATCAAGGTGCTTTTAAAGTTTATGGCAGAGGAATGTTGCAAGATAGTNTGTCTCAAAAATTAAATGCTGGTACCGCNTTAACCTGTTCGACAGGTTCNNGTTATTGGTCTAATGATGAGATAAAAATTATTGAAAGTGATCAAGTAGCTATTANTATAGATTCTGATTCTGCAGTTTGTTTTTCTAAAGATGGCTCTTATTATAAAACAATGGGAGATCTATCAGGAGAAACTACCATGATTATTTGTGCAAAATCAGTGGCTTTAGCTAGCGGTGAATGTCCAACAACAGCTGCAGATGGATTAACTNTAAAAGGTGTTGCACAACAAGCCTATTTAATTNAATGGAATAGGTTTTCTAATATAGTAAAAAAAAGATGGGGCGGAAGTGCTTGGAACATACAATAAATTNAAAAATACACGAGGTTTAACGTTAATTGAAGCTCTAGTTTCAGTGGTTATCGTTGGAATTGGCTTTATTTCAATATTCCAAATGGTTAATTATTCAGTTAGNTCCATAGATGTTTCTGGTGAAAGAACTAAGTCTAATTTTTTAGTGGCAATGGTTGCTGAAGATTTAATGGCAGATAAAGATCAAGAAATTGGTGGTAAAAAATTTATCCAACATCTTTTAAGTAATAGCAATAAAGGTTGGAAAATGGGAAGCTGTTCACCGGGTTCCTCTAGCTCATCAGCCAAAAATAATGCTCCAGAAAATAAAATGCAAAAATGGGACAATCGTTTTTCACAAAAAAGAATTAAGTGTAAAGGAGCAAAAGACATAAAGGCATTAAAAATTTTTGATATTTGTCATAGTTCTGTAGAAACTTGTAATTACGTTGGACCCAACGATAACAAATATGAGAGACAATTATATTATACCAAGAGACATTTTGGTCGTATGGAAGTTAATTTAAATAACGGGAAAAAAAGAAAATATATTTATTTTCAAATTGATTAATGAGCATTAAAAATTTTAAAAATATTAAAGGAATAACATTAGTCGAAATTTTAATTGGTATTGTTGTGTCATCAATCATGATGGGCGCAATGTATACAACTTATAGTGCTGTTAATAATACTTACAGCCAAGTAACCGATCGTGCAAAAATCAGTCAATCGGGAAGAGATGTAGTTGGCATGATGTTAAGAGATATACGAATGGCAGGATTTAAATATTTTAATGATAATATAAAAACAACTAACGAACATATTCCAATTCTAATAACTAAAAATAGTGTTGGGGGTAAATGTTGTGATCAAATTGATATTGTTTATGGTGATGTTAATATTGATACCACAACAGATCCTGACACTTATAATTATTTAAGATATAAAATTACATATTCTGGTAAAGCATCTACTATCGTAGATAAAGTAACNGGNAATNCAATTGATGCNTATGCAATTTATAGATCTAAAAAATTATGGAATGTAGGCAGTTCAACTTGGGAAGTGCCAAGTGGTAATGATCGATTTTATAATGATATAAAGATAGTTGACTATGTTGTAGATTTAGAATTTGTGCCTATTGATGAAAAGGGTTTAAAAATTCATCCACCACCAACAGCTACTAACGCTAATAAAGATAAAATTTACGATATAAAAGTTATTGATATTATTATGACCTCAAGATCTACTAAACCTTATTTTAGATCTAAGATTACACAAACTATTTATTCATTAGCTGACACTACACGTAATGTTTCAAAAACAGATAAATACTTAAGAGACTCAGTAATTGTCAGTGCACACACAAGAAATTTAGGATTAGAATAATGAGAAAAAATGAAAAAGGTTTCGCGTTAATTTTAGCTTTAGTCTTATTGCTGGTAATGTCTTTAATGGGTGGTGCGTTAATCGTTATTTCATCTGGCGATCATGAAAATAATAATGCTAGTGATGAATACCAACAAACCTTTTATGTTGCAGAAACTGCTTTGCGTGAAGGAGAACAGTGGTTATTAGATCAGTATTTAGGACCATGGGATAAAACAACTCATAAAAGAGATGCCAGCAAAAGGTNTTTGCCAGCTAACAAAGCAACTAATTGGGATGGCAAAATGGGTACTGCCCTGGATAGAAATAACTATAGCAATACTGATAGTTTTTTTTATAAAACACATAATGTTTGCCGTAATGCTTTTATCGATCTTCCTGACCCAATTAAAGTTGCTCATGCTGAAAGTAATAATTATGGACAGTTGTTATTAAAATCGTTTAGTTCTACCACTAATGCTGAAAAAAAAGAGGCTGAGTATTTACGGAGATATTTTTATGAATTTTTTATAATAAGAATAGGTTCTGCCCCCTTTAAAGGATACGGGGCTAGTGTAAAAAAAGGTGCTACAGATATCGCAGCAGATGGTATGGCTTATCGAATATTTGGATGTGGGATATTTAATGCTGACAATATTAGAGATAGTGCTAATTCCAAAAAAAGAGTTGTTGTTCCTCTTGAAAGTGTAATAGTTTTACCAAAATAGACCTAAATTGGGTACACTACCAGTTTAGAGATAAAAATTTTTGATATATAAAAGGTTTAAATTATGAAAAAAATTACTTCTATAATTTTCAGTTTTTTAACCCTCTCTTTATATATGTCTTCTGCTCAAGCTGCTTGTGATTTTGTTATAGATATAGGTGATAAAAAAACAAAGATTGTAGAAAAGTTTGCAGAGCCTATGCCCATGTTTGCAGGTCAATTAATGTTACCCGTTCCATCAATTGATGTGTGTCCTAATGATAACTTAGATATGGATATTGCAGTTGAGTATATATTTTTAGGGGATCCAGAAGATGCAAGGTTAGCTGCAATTAGAATGATTGTATTAAATGATGGTAAAAATACTATTAGCGATCAATTAACCTTGATGAATTATGCTAAAAAAGTTTATGGCGACTTTGATACTGGTCATAATCCACAAATCTATAATAATTTTCAAGCCTGGGAAAAAACGAACAAACTTATTATCTATAAAAGAATATTTAATGAAGAAAATTTAATCGAAGAAGAGGTTTTCATTACTAACAATGAATACAATCAAAAGCTTGGAGAATTTTATAACAAGATAGAAATAGAAGAAGCAAAATTAGAGGAAGAAAATAGTTAAATGATAAGATTGAAATTATTTATTGTTAATCTTTTAATTACATTTGTTTTATTAACAACGAATGTATTTTCAAAAGCGTTGCCTCCCGGATCAGGAATTGGTGATATTCCGGCTAATGTATTAATCCTGTTAGATAAATCTGGAAGTATGGGGGCAAGAATGACTAGTGGTGCTGGAATACGTTATCCAGATTCAACTGCCATAGATTCTAGTGGAAATGTATACGTTGCTCAATATCATACTTATGGAATAAAAAAATTTATTATGCAACTAAAGCAGTAGATACAACCTTTGCAAGTTCAGGGAATTATAGAGGATCAGGTTCCTGCCGTAGTTACTATCCTCGTTCAATGAAGGTTCATAACGGATATTTATATGTTGCTAATTACTATGGCCGTAGAGTTTTTAGAATTAATTTAACAACTGGCGCATGTGATTGGAATGCATATGCAAACTATCCTAATGCTTTAGATATTAAACAAAATTTTTTATATGTTCCACATAGAAGTGCGCTACTTGTTAGAAATTTATCTACTAACTCAAATGTGAACTGTACTTTTAACGGGAACCTACGTAACTATGGAAGATATAGTTGGAATGTAGCAGTAG
>JGI26256J51712_1000995_pt1 | contig 11171 bp, 13 predicted proteins | sample SaaInlV_150m_DNA_FD_51712 | JGI IMG/M metagenome (IMG submission 51712) | reverse complement strand
GTGCAGCGGAAAGATAGATGGATGAAGCCATGCTTCTATTATATCAAAAAGATTTTAAATCTTGAGTTATGACAACGACAAACTTTTATACGCAAAGCTAAATCATGTAGGCATAGTTATTCATATGCCGAATGATTTTGTAAAGCGTATAAGGGTTTGCCTAAGTCAGAATTTAAGATTTGTGGTGAGGGTCAGCAACCTCATCAGCCAAACTCTCAGGTAAGAACGGCAAGAACTTCACTAAAAAAGCTACGGCAATCAAAGCCACGGCAATGCCACCAATACCTAAAGTGATTTCAGGTAGTGATGGTGTGTAAGTAGCAATACCACCATAACCTTCTAAAATCTCTTTGCCTGGGAACATTTCCATTGGATAGGCCTGGCCACCAACAATAATAATGTAGAGCTGAATCACGCCACCAATTAACACAAGTACCGAAGCCAAACCTAATGCAGGACGATTACCCTTAAGTGCTGGATGGTAAATCAACGCCATTGGAATTAAACCACCCAAGATGATTTGCCCATACCAGAATAAATTTGTGTAAATATGATCGCCAAATAAAATAAAGTTTTCAACACCGGCATTCTCAGCTAGGTACAAATTACCCAAATGTTTAACCGCTACAAAATACATGACTGCCGCTACAAACACACCAAGAAGATTACCCAAACGATTAACCACTGCATCACCCAATGGGCGTTCAGTCCATTTATAGCTGGCCATTAAAATTAGAATAAAAAATGCCAAACCAAAAGCAAATGACATAATGATAAACATCGGTGCCATAATCACTGCATCGTACGCTTGACGAGCCACTAAGAAACCAAAGATAGAGCCTGTACCAGTGGTTAGAATCAACCGCCATGAAAATGCAGCCAAACCTGCTTTAGAGGTAAACTTATTCATACGACGTTCAAACATCATCCACAAATACACAGCAACAATCACAAAGAAGCCATTATACAAAATAATGTTCCAAGCAAAAATTGACTTAAAGTTGTATTCAGTCATTGCCACAATCAAACGATCAGGACGACCTAAATCAAGTACCAACACCATCAAACCACCAGCCAATAAAGCCAACGACACCAAGCCCGATAAGCGCGATAATGGTTTATACATCTTCTTGTTAAATACAGATGCAATCGAGGCAACGTTCAGCGCACCAGAAGCAGCAACAATTAAGAACAAAGCAAAAACATGAGGCATGCCCCATACAATGCGATTATTCATGCCAGTTACGTAATGACCATGGTGTTCCATGTAATAAACCGCACCAAGCGATGCTAAAATTAACACACCTAAACCTGCTATTAGCGCATAAAAACCTAAGCTTCTTCCCTGAGTTTGTTCGTAACGAATGTTCATAAAATTCCTAAATTTTTGCTACTGTTAAATACCGCTATAACGTACACCTGTGTTCAGGTTTAAATCTGCTCTGATCTGTGTACTTTGAATTTTTTTCAATGTTTGGTTGATTTTACTATTGGCATCGTATAAATCACCAAAAATAACCGCATCACTGTTTACACTAGCAACACATGCTGGTGACTCACCGTTGTCAACTTTATGTACGCATAATGTGCAAGATTCAACCGTGCCTTTACCACGTGGCATGTGTTCTTTTTGATCGGTTAAGTCTTCATGCACAAACGAACGTGCATCGTACGGACACGCCATCATGCAATAACGACAACCAATACAAAGGTGTCGATCCACTAAAACAATACCATCTTCACGTTTCATTGATGCATTAGTTGGGCAAACATCCACACAAGGTGGCTCTTCACAATGTTGACACATGAGTGGTAAATCTGTTATTTTTCCAGTGGCTTTGTCTTGAACTTTTAATTTCTTAATCCAGGTTGGTTTTTGATTACCCGTTGAATGAACTTCACTACCCCAGCCATTCTCTTTTTGACAAGCGCTAACCATGCCATCAATTTCAGTTTCTGTCAGTTTGTTAGTATCAATCAACATACCCCAACGCTTAGCGTTAGTTACGGATTTATCATTAGCCGCAAAGGAGGTTAAAGTAACACCACTAGCAATTGCTGCAACACCCACAGTGGTTGCACTGGTGGTTTTAATAAAGTCACGACGATTTAATGTTTTACTCATAACGAAGCTCCTTTACCTGGTGTGGTACGATGACAACTAAAGCAGTCAACACTTACGCTTACCTTTTGATGGCAAGTCGAACAAAATTGATCTCGCCCATTCACCGGATGATATTGATTGGTTTTTTCATCTTTATTAGCGTGGCAATTCACACAACCTTTAAGTGAGTTTTCTTCAGTGCGCACACCTTGACGCAATGTTTTATCACGCTTATGATTTAAAAACTCAGGGTGCATTTTACGAATCACTGACACACTGTCATGATACTTCTCAGTGCTTTGTGCAGCTTTTGAATTACCACTCAAATCATTACTTGCTTGAGCAATCGAAACACTCAATGCAATACTTAAGAAAAGAACTAACAAACGATACATATTTTTCTCTCTTTAATTAAATCGAATTAATCGCTACCTAGGCCCATTTGGATATAACCAGTTGGACACACGTCGGCACAGATGTGACAACCAATACACTTGTCGTAGTCAGTATCAACATAACGACCTAACGTCGCCTTGTCTTTCTTAACCTTAAACACCGCATCTTGTGGACAATACATCACACAGTTATCACACTCAAAACACAATCCGCAAGACATACAACGGTCCGCTTCTTTTTGAACCTCTTCTTCAGAATAACCAATCAAGCGCTCATCAAAGTTTCCTAGCACGTTGTCAACGTTTACTAATTTATGGTTACGTTGATTACGATCTTCATGATCAAAATGACCTAAGAACAACTCACTGTGAGGAATAATTGAAGCAAATGAACGGTCTTCATAGTTGTGAACAGCATAATCAGCCGTGTCTGTGCCTTCACCTGGTGTACCCGTTGAATCGTAATCATCAGAAGGTGAAAGATCCCACTCTTGAAGTTTTTCCATTAGATCAAAGTAATGCACATCAACCTTAGGACGAGCATGTTGAGACGTACCAGATAAGTAGTCACCAATACTTTCAGCCACAATACCTGCTTGACCGATAGCAGTGGTTAATAAGTGAGGACGAATTACGTCGCCACATACAAAGAAACCTTCTTTGCTAGGTATTTGATAATTTCTATCTGCATCGATAAAGCCTTTGTCATTGAAGAATGAATCATCAATGCCTTCTGCATCAACGCCTTGACCAATCGCTGCAACGATTAATTCACATTCGACGTCAAATTCAGAACCTTCAATTGGCGTATTGCCATCTTCTTCCAAACGAATCATGCGTAGTGCAGTAGCACGGCCGTCAGCATCTGTAACAACCTCTACTGGTTGTAATTGACCTTGAATCTCAACGCCTTCACGATTTGCATCATCAATTTCCTCTTGTGCTGCAGGCATGTTTTCAACCGTAGAACGCGTTGTTAAAAGTACATCAGCACCCAAACGCTTAGACGTATCAACCACATCATGTGCCGTGTCATTAAAAATGATATTTTCTGGTCTATCTTTTTCTGGGATGTTAGTAATATTACCTAAACGACGAGCAACCGATACAACGTCGATAGAAGTATCGCCACCACCAATACAAATCACTTTGCCGGTAATGTGTTGTAAACGACCTTGATTATAAGCTTCTAAAAAAGCTACACCTGATACACAGTTAGCCGCATCGCCACCTGGAACCGGTAAAGAACGACCGCTCATTGCACCAATTGCAAACAGCACTGCATCGTAGTCTTTTTCTAATTCTTCAATCGTTACATCAACGCCCACTTTAGTGTTCATTTTTGTTTCAACGCCTGTTGCTAAAATACGATCAATCTCATATTTCAAGACATCACGCGGTACACGATAATCAGGAATACCGTACATCATCATACCACCCAGTTGGTCGTACTTTTCAAACACAGTAACGCTATGACCTTGCTTTCGTAATTGCAATGCCGCTGCTAAACCACCACAACCGCCACCAATAATGGCCACTTTTTTACCCGTGTCTTTGGCGTTTACCTCAAATTGATAACCCTCTTCTTTAGCATTATCACCAATGTATTGCTCCACTGCATTAATACCAACCGTGTCTTCCACTTCGTTACGATTACAACCGTCTTCACAAGGAGCAGGACAAACACGTCCCATGATTGATGGAAATGGGTTAGCGTCCGTGGTACGACGGAAAGCGTATTCTTGCCACGACATGTCTCCAGGTGGTTTTTCCATGCCACGAACAATGTCCAACCAGCCACGAATGTTGTGTCCTGATGGGCATGAGCCCTGACAAGGAGGAGTTTGAGTTACGTAAGTAGGACACTTATGAGAAGTATCATTTTGGAAAATCTTTTGATTCCAAGGTACTGACCCTAAGTCATCACCCTCATCTTTAAACATTCTAAACGTGTGATTCTCACCTTTGTAAGTTTGTCCGTATGGATTTTTTTGCATATCAAATCTCCTTATCTATTGTTCTGTTACTTCTTCAGCCGTATCTTGGGCCTCTGAATCTTCTGTTTGTGGTTTATCCATAACAATTGCTTCGCTCACTAACTGATGAGCACTGACAATCATGTATGGATCAAAATCAAATTTTGGTAAAACTTTACTAAACTGTGACTTACAAATCGCACAGATTGCGACCAATGTATCAACACCATCGGTTTTTTCTATTTCTTTCAACGCTTGCATTCTAGGCATGGCACCTTTAATGCGAATTTCCATTAAATCGTCTGTCAACAATCCACCACCACCGCCACAACAAAACGTTGATTCCATAATGGTACTACGTTCCATGTCCACATAGTTGTTACAAACGGCTTTGATCACTTCACGCGGAAGAATAAACTGGCCGTTTGGAATGCCACCCATGTTGGTAGCTCTAGCCACGTTACACGAATCATGGAAAGTCACGGTACGATCATCATTTGCAGACTTGTCAAACTCTAACTTACCGCGTTGAATCAAGTCATGCGTATACTCAATGATGTGCTGAGGTTGCGGGTAACGAGAGTCTAACTGGTTTTGTAACTTCAAACCAAACTCGTCCGTCGCACCCGCACCAACACCGGTTAAGGTATTCCAGAAACTATACGCCACACGCCATGCATGGCCACACTCGCCAACCATTACGCGAGAAACTTCTAAATCCAATGCTGCTTTACGAATTCTCAATGCAGCTTTACGCATCACATCATACGAACCAATGAACATGCCAAAGTTGGCACCCTCAGAAGCGTACGAACTCATGGTCCAATTCACACCATCTTGATGGAAAACTTTACCGTAACCAATCAAGCCATCAATGTGCGGTTCAGCAAAAAAATCTGCCGATGGGGTAATGAGTAAAATTTCAGCGCCTTTAACGTCTAATGGATACTTAACCGCAACGCCTGTTTCTTCTTCAATTTCTTCTTCAAGATCAAGCAATGTATCGCGCAACGCTGGCTCTGGTAGGCCGAGGTTATTACCAATCGTAATTGCCTTGCCTAAGATTTGGTTACAATATTTTTGGCCAACACCCACCGCATCTAGCACTTCACGGGCAGCCATTGAAATTTCTGCCGTATCAATGCCGTACGGACAAAATACCGAACAACGACGACACTGTGAACACTGGTGAAAATAGTTGTACCAATCGTCTAGCATGTCATCATCTAATTCTTTGGCTCCCACTAATTTAGGGAAATACTTGCCAGCAAAAGTAAAGTGACGACGATACACGCTACGGAATAAATCTTGACGTGCCACTGGCATATTTTTTGGATCAGACGAACCTAAGAAATAATGACACTTATCGGTACAAGCGCCACATTTAACACAAGCATCTAAAAAAACTTGAACCGAACGATACTTAGATTTAAGCTCTCCCATTTTAGCGATTGCAACTTCTTGCCAATTATCTACTTTTTCACCAGGAAACCCGAGTGGCGTTTGAAATTCTTCAACTGACTTGAACGGGCCATCGCCCTCCATAACGCCTTCATTAATTTCAGGAATTTCTATGTAAGTCGGTAATTTTGGGATATCAAATTCTTTAGCAGCCATGTTATTCGTCCTTACCTAAAGTTTGTTCTAATCTTACTGCGTGCTCTTGTTCTTGCTTTAATGCCCAAGGAGAGATGTGACGTTTCTTGCGTGAATCATCCACTTGGTTACGTGTTGGGCTAAAAAAGACACCTGGTACATGCAACAACTTGGAAATCGGGAAAATTGCCATCAGCACAAATACTAAGAAAATATGAGTTAAAAAGTGCACTTCTGTTGGTAAGTTTGACCAACCAATCCATGGGAAAGCGATCAATCCCGAAGCAAACTCTTTCACCATCATCACATCAGTATGATTACTGGTAAAGGTCATTACCACACCACTCACGCCAATAATCAGCAATAAAATTAGCATTAAATAATCCGATGGTGCTGAAATGTAACGAATACGTTCAACAAAAATACGGCGACCCATAAGTCCTGTCAAGCCAATCACCATCGCAAAGGCTGCGTATTTAAACGGTTGAATTAATAAAAAAATCTCAGGTAAATCACCCGGCCAAAAATATCGGACATGACGAACTAGTACTAACAATAAACCAATGTGAAACAACCAACCGAACAGCCAAGTCCATTTGTTGGATTTAAATAAACTTTCGAACAAGACTACTTCGCGAGCCATGCGCATAACCACACCTGTTTGTGTTAATGGGGTTGGTGCAGTAGGGATCTTTAAAGGAGCTGGCGTAATCCAATACTGATAGATTTTTCTTGCCATTCCAATAAGGAATACAAATAATGAAATGTAAAATAAAGCCGTAAAAAAAATGCTTATTGCAGACATATTGCTCTCAAACTCAATGTGTTAAATAAGATAAAANCACCTACCAAGGCAGGTGNTTTNAGTNCTTTGTATCGTTTAGATACANCCCGTTGGCTTTGGAAGACCGGCGAAACGACAACCTTGCTTACCAGGACCATAAGGGAATAAAGAATANAAGTACTTAGAGTTACCTTTTTCTTTACCGAATTTTTTACCAATTGCTTTCGTTAGTACACGTACTGCTGGTGCAATTTGATACTCTTCAAAATAATCACGTAAGAAATTAATAACATCCCAATGCTCTTCAGACAATTCAATGTCATCGTCTTTTGCCATACTATCGGCAATTTCTTTTGTCCAATCACTAAGGTTTACTAAAAAACCTTCTTCGTCTACTTCTGCGCCTAAAATATCAGCCATAGTTTTACTCCTATATATAAATTACGTTAAACCCAAGAAACCGCAGTTCCGTGTTCAACAACTAAATCAACAAAACCTGCATAATCAACTAATTTGATATTATCTGCAACTTTTGATGAAATTCCTCTTGCTTCCACATCGCCTTGCAATGCATAAACTCCTACCTTGTGTGGCAAGTTCAGCTAGCATGGATGAGTTAGCGTTATTCGCAGCGGAAATTACACCGTCTTCAATCAATAAGATGACACTAGTGTCATCAATAATATTAAGACAAGACTGTAATGAATTACGCTCGAAAGATGATTTATTTACTGTGTGTAGCATATTAAATATCCTTTAAAAACTTAAACAAACGTCTTGCTCAGACATGATTTTTGTAAGATCAGCATTAGACACAACCTTAATCGAAGGTTTTTCTGCCCAATCATCGTCTTCATCTTCATACACCAAAGGCATAAGATCTGCTTCAGTCAAGCCTCTTTCTTCTAGAGATTCAGCGGATACATAAAGTTTGTTAATGTCGTAATCACCTAATGCATGATAGGTTTTAGAAAAATTTTTCATGCCAATACCATCCGTATTTTGACCTTCTACGATTTGATAAACACCATCGTCAACAAAAGCTAAAGATACATCTTGCTCAAACGCTGCAGCGATTAACACCACTTCTAAAGATTCAATGGCGTACACAGTGCCGTAAGAAGCCTTACGATTTAAATACATAAATTTCTTTATTGCCATCTTAATCTCCAAATACCACTAAACGATCCGATTGAATACCGGCCTCAATCAACTGACCTAAGCCAGAAATACGGAACGCAGGATGAATATTATTACCATCAATGCCATTCTTACTGGCTTCAGACTCGTCAAGCATGCCGCGACGAAGCGCTGCTGCAATACAAACCACAAGCTCAGGCTCGCCATCGGCATTCTTAATGCCTAATTCGGCCCATTGGTTTACAACGTTACGATCATCTTGCGGTGGCAGAGTAAAACGTGATGCATTATTTACGCCGTCATGATAGAAAAATACACGGAAAATCTCGTGCCCCTTATCAATCGCCGCTTTGGCAAATTGATACGCCGTATCAGACGCTTGGTGCTGATACGGGCCTTCGTTAATTTGAATAGAAATTTTCATATCTTATTAATTGCCTAGAAGCGAATGTGTGCAGAAGAATTCAACTGGTGACGTGTACCTTTCCAATCAGAGATGTGGAATTTAGTAAACGGCAAACCGGTCTTTTCAAAGAACGCTGGCCAACCAATACGGTCAACCCACTCACCCATTCTTTCCCAATCACGAGCATCTTCTTTATAAACACCTAAAATTTTCTTAACAACGGCACCAACTTCCGGCCATCTTGGTGGGTTATTAGGAAGGTTAGACGCTACTAACTTGTGGAAAGAAGGCTTGCTTCTTGCGTTAGAGTTCTTGCCACCAATCCATACTGCAATCTTAGAATGCTCAGGATCGTTAATTTGCATTGGAGGACACGGTGGGAAACATGCACCACAACAGATACATTTCTTCTCATCAACTTCCAAAGTAGGTTTCCGTTTACCATCGCAGGACGAATCGCCGCTACTGGGCAACGTGCAACAACCGTTGGACGCTCACAAACGTTAGCCACTAAATCATGATTAATCTTAGGTGGCTTAGTGTGTTGAATGTTAAGCGCGATATCGCCTTGACCACCACAGTTAATTTGACAACAAGAGGTAGTCATGTGCACACGGTTTGGCATTTCTTCTTTAATGTACTCTTCGTGCAAATCGTCCATTAATGATTTAACCACGCCTGATGCATCAGTACCTGGAATATCACAGTGTAACCAGCCTTGAGTGTGTGAAATCATAGTCACTGATGGACCAGTACCACCCACTGGGAAACCAGCGTCTGTTAATGTTTTAATCAGTGGTTCAACTTTAGCTTCATCAGCCACCATATACTCAACGTTTGAGCGCATGGTAAAACGAACGTAGCCATCGGCAAACTCATCAGCAATATCAGCTAATTTTTTAATCGTATGAACATCCATTTGACGTGCAGTACCACAACGAACTGTCCAAATCTTCTTCACTGTTCTTTGAAGTGTGGTGCAATACACCTGGACGTGGACGATCGTGATAAGCCCATTGGCCGTAGTTACGACGCATGGTTGGGTGCATGTATTGAATAGGATCAGGGCAACCTGATTCGATTGGCATTCTTGGTGCTTCAGCCATAATATTTTCTCCGTGTATTGTTCTTTAAAATTAAATTACGCGCTTGCTTCGGCTTTGTTTTCAAACCACTTAACAGCTTCTTCATCCCATTGGTCCATACGAACATAAGAGATAGTACGAGTCGAGTTAACCATGTTAGGATCAACCTTAAGACCAATGCCATCAAGGAAGTTTACAATGCCAATACGCTCGATCATTTCACCTGTTCTTTCATGCTCTAGTGCGTTTTCAGCAAAAAAGTCAATCACTTCACCGGCCAATTCTTCGATTTCTTCGTAATCGTCTTCAGTTTCTAGTTTCATAAATGGAACAACCACTGTGCCAAATAAGTCACCAATTTTCAGTGTACGCTTACCACCCATGATAATGCTAACGCCTTTGTCGTCGCCCGTTGCTAAGATAGGCTCTATATCGCCTTTAGCAATGTAATTATGAGTCAAAGGTGAAGTTGCATTTAAACAATGCATACATTTCACACAGTTCTTATTATCGATGGTTAAAGAACTGTCGTCATTTAAAGTCATCGCTGAAGTAGGACAACGAGAAGTGATGTTATCAACCACGTATTGAGTACCTTTATCGGCAACCATTTTCTTCCATAAATCTTGGTTGATTTTAATGTCGTCTCTCCAAGTACCAATCACGGCAAAGTCAGCACGTTGAACTGAATTCATACAATCGTTCGCACAACCTGAAACTTTAAATTTCATTTTATATGGAAGTGCTGGACGATGCATGTCGTCTAAGAATGCATTAACCAATGTACGTAAAGCTGCTTGCTCGTTTGTGTTTGACATCTCACAACGTGCTGCACCAACACATGACATACCAGTACGTACCGCAGGGCCCGCACCACCTAAGTCAAAACCGTAATCGTTATACGCATTAAAAATAGTTTGTGTGGTTTCCTCAGTAGAACCTTGCAACATAATGTCGCCCGACTGACCGTGAAACGCGATTAAACCAGAACCACCGTATCCACAAACATATCACACATGTCTCTAAGTAAAGTAGATGTGTAATGCATGCCTGCTGGTGGCTGAATGCGTAGGGTNTGAAATTCACCTGCGGCAGGGAATTTGTAAGTACCNTCTTCNTTTTTTAATTCGTTAAAACGTGGAATAATACCNCCACCATAACCAATTACGCCAACGGTACCGCCTTTCCAGTAACCTTTTTTAGTTACGTACGATGTTTCTAATGTACCTAACACATCACGTACCATATCGGCACCTGCGTGATCATCAGCCGCTAATCTTTTAAGGCCTGTTACAAACGAAGGCCATGGGCCTTTTTCCAACTCATCAAGGTTGGGTGTGTTGTATATCTCTTTTGCCATTTTATCTCTCCAGTGTATTTATATAAATCTTCTAGTGTTACTCAAATAAGAAGATGTGAACGGGTCAAATTATACCCGAATGCAAGAAAATACCTTGATTTTTGGCGATATATTAGTGGTACTTTTGACTATCCCTTAGGGGATATAAGAGAGGGGAAAATAGGAATTATTTATTGGTAAGATATTGGTCTACTTGCTCGGCAACACCGCGTCCTTCGTTAATCGCCCAGACTATTAATGACTGGCCACGACGGCAATCTCCGGCTGTAAATACACCTTCTTGTGAGGTAAGGTATTGGCCATAATCTGCCTTGTAATTACCGCG
>JGI26256J51712_1000980_pt1 | contig 11266 bp, 13 predicted proteins | sample SaaInlV_150m_DNA_FD_51712 | JGI IMG/M metagenome (IMG submission 51712) | reverse complement strand
GCCTATAATTTCTATTATAAGTCTGCAATCAATAATGACCCAGAGGCACAATTTAACTTAGGCTTAATAGAAAGATATGGGCTAGGTCGCCCAAAGAACTTTTCTAAAGCATTTGGTTGGTTTGAAAAATCTGCACGACAACAAACATCCTTAAATAAATATCAGTGCAAGGTAATCAGGCAAGGGCTTTTGGAAGCACAATACAATTTAGCACAGATGCATCACTACGGGTTGGGCACAGAAAAAAATATAACATACGCAGCAATGCTCTACGAGCAGGCCGCAGAGCAGGGTATGAAAGAGGCTCAATTTAATATTGCCCAGATACTACATTATGGCCCTGAAGAACTACAGGATTTCCATAAAGCTTATAATTGGTATCAAAAAGCGGCAAGCCAAAATTTATTAGAAGCTGAATTCAATCTTGGATTAATGCATCAGTATGGTCGAGGTACCTTTCAAGATTATCTTTTAGCCAGGCAACATTATCTGAAAGCAGTTCAAGCTGACATAGCAGAGGCTGAGCTTAATCTTGGATTTTTGTATTATTATGGCCTGGGCATTCCCGCTGATCCATCTGTCGCATTTGAGTATTTCGTTTCAGCTTCAAAAAAAGATTTACCACAAGCGCATTATCATCTTGGATTGATTTATAAGGATGGCAAGGGCGTTAAAAAAGATGATAATACCGCAAATCAATGGTTTAAAAGGGCATCATCTTTAGGGGTTATTGAGGCAGTTTCAATGGTAAATGAGATCTCTATTCGTGAATCAAAAATAAAATTAGAGACCTCAAAAGAGGAAGCTAAATCATGATAAAAAACTACCTAATAAAAAGTATTTTTATATTTACGGCATTGATAACCCTCTTTTTAATCTTGGATCATAAGGTTGATGAAAGAATTGCAATAATGCAGAAAATAAATCATGGTAAAGCAACATAGCCTCATCTTACATATCAATTAAAAATATATTTTATAAGTTTGATAGGATTTGCTTAATTTCTACTGGATTTGTTTTGCCATTGATATTGATAATGTTTAATTTGCCTGGGCCTTGTTTCATGTCATTTGCAAAATCATAAACTGCCCCAACTATTAAGATCTCATCATTACTTAATTTGTTATTGAACTCAGTTGAAGCAATTTCAACTTGATTACCAATATTTCTTATCATGAAAATATCACCTTCAGGTGAATCGGAGAGCTTGTTAGTTTGAGCTCTTGAGTCAGCACAACCTACAATTGTTGCTCTTGGTTGTTGTCCCTTACTTAATTTTTTAAAAAAAGCTTGCCCATTTTTTGATATATAAGATTTGTTTACCTTTAGAGCTTCATTGATAAATTGTTTGGCAGCTTCGATATCATGTGGATGTGTTTCTCCTGCTATAAGAAGATGTGAAAGGGATAGCATCAAGAATAGATAGAATACTTTTAATAATCTTAGCTGTTTAACTGGCAATTTTTTTCCTACAGAGATGATAATTAGTTTTTATATTACTGTAATATTTAAGTTATACAAATGAATATAAAAATAATCATTCTATGAAAAAAACTATCGATATTAATAATCCTGAGAATGGTCAATTATTAGATATTATGAAGGAACTGATGGAGACATCAGAGCTTAAAAAAATAATGCCAGCTATTTCCATGTTTGGAAGCGCTAGAACAAAAATCACAGATAAGTATTACCAAATGGCTGAGGATGTCGCATATGATTTATCTAACTTAGGTTTTTCCATAATTTCAGGTGGCGGGCCTGGCATAATGGAGGCGATCAATAAGGGCGCGTATCGTGGTAAGTCCAGCAGCATTGGCCTAAATATTATTTTGCCACATGAGCAAGAACCAAATAAATATCAAGATATAAGTTTTAATTTTAAGTACTTTTTTACGAGAAAGGTGATGTTTGTAAAATATACATCAGCTTATATCGTTTTCCCTGGGGGCTTTGGAACGCTTGATGAATTATTTGAGGTAATGACCTTGATGCAAACTGGAAAAATACAGCAATTCCCCATTATATTAGTAGGCAAAGATTTTTGGTCAGATTATTTGGTATGGGTAAGAAAAGAATTGCTAGGGAACAATATGATAGGTAGTGATGATTTGAATTTAATTAAGCTAGTTGATAATAAAGATGATATCAAGCAATGCATCGAAGATTTTTATACAAGCGAAGGTAATAATTATTGCCTAATTGAACATAAAAACTTACTGTAAATTTATTTTGAAAATTAATAAGACTACAAAAAATGAAGTTAAGTTGGTTGTTAAAAAAGAGATTTTTGAAATAGTTTTTTTTGGTCATTGGACAAAAGATTCTTCTAATCCAGGCATAGAGCCATTACTTAATAACCTGGTTGATTATCCAAAGATTAAAAAACTAACCTTTTCTACAAAAGACTTAGGAGATTGGGATAGTTTTTTGATGACTCAATTAGTCCTTATTATTAATTTTGCAAAGAAGAAAAAAATTACAATCGTCACTCAATCTCTTCCAAAGGGCATACAAGGGTTATTGAAGCTTGCTTATTCGGTTCCCGAAAGAGAGGGCGCACGAAAGCAAAAGAGAAAAATATCTTGGATTGAAACAATTGGAAATAGTGTACTTAGTGCCAAAGTTGAGCTGAAAAACCTTGTGACGTTCCTTGGGGACTTAATTCAAAGTTCATTTTCTCTAATTAAGGGATCGGGACGTTTTCGCTTTGTTGATTTGATGGCTTATATTCAAGATTGTGGCCCTGCATCATTGCCTATAGTGAGTTTAATCAGCTTTTTGGTGGGCTTAATTTTAGCCTTTGTAGGGGCGCTACAATTATCATTATTTGGTGCGCAAATGTATTTAGCAGACCTTGTGGGGATGGGCATGACTCGTGAAATGGGGGCGCTCATGGTTGGCATTATAATGGCCGGTCGAACGGGTGCATCTTATGCCGCTCAGATTGGCACGATGAATGTAAATAATGAGATTGATGCTTTAAAAACTATGGGATTTAACCCCATGGAATTTTTAGTAATGCCAAGGATGCTGGCATTAATTTTGGTCATGCCTTTACTTTGTCTTTACGCTGATTTTATGGGCATGTTAGGAGGCGCAGCTGTAGCCATTGGTCTCTTTGATATTTCTGCCACAGAATACTGGACAAGAACCGAGTTAGCTGTCCAGTTTAAGGATATCTTGGTTGGTTTGTTTAAGGCATCAATTTTTGGAATATTGATTGCTTATTCAGGTTGCATTAGAGGTATGCAATGTGGTCGAAGTGCTTCAGCAGTTGGCGATGCTGCTACATCTGCAGTAGTAACGGGTATTATTTTTATCGTTATTTCTGATTCACTTATAACAATTGTACTTAATCAGTTGGGAATATANGGGATATGACGCAAGCCTGTATTACGATAAGAAAAATGACGATGGCTTATGGTGATTTTATCATCCAAAGAGATTTGGACTTTAAAATTAATCAAGGCGATATATTTATTATTATGGGCGGAAGTGGTTGTGGCAAAAGCACATTAATGATGCATTTGATTGGCATGATTATGCCATCAAAAGGGGATATTTTTTATGGAAAAGAAAATTTGTGGGGCTCCAATGTATCAACACAGAGACTATTATTAAATAAAACGGGAGTTCTTTTTCAAAGTGGCGCTTTGTTAAGCTCGATGACAGTCGGTGAAAACATTGCACTTCCAATTTCTGAAAATACCCAATTAAATAAAAAAAACATTCAAGAAATAGTAGAATATAAACTCTCTTTAGTGGGCCTTGCAGGGTTTAGCGATTATTATCCATCAGAAATTAGTGGAGGCATGCAAAAGAGGGCCGGGTTAGCGAGGGCTATGGCACTAGATCCCGAAATACTATTTTTTGATGAGCCGTCGGCTGGACTTGATCCCATAAGCTCTAAGTTACTTGATGATTTAATTTTGAGTTTGAGAGATAATTTAAAAGCAACTATCGTAATGGTGACTCATGAGTTAGCTAGTATATTTTCAATTGGGAATAACTCTGTATTTCTTGATCCGGAGTCAAAAAGAATGATAGCCGAGGGTGACCCAAATAAGCTATTAAAAACATCTAAGGATGAGAGGGTGATTAAATTTTTATCAAGAAGTAAAAAATAAAAAAATATGAGAATTTCAAATAAAAATGAGTAAACCAGTAAACCCTACCTTAATCGGTTCTTTTTTTCTTGCTGCCATAGGGCTCGTGATTGTATCAATCTTGATGTTTAGCAGGGGCAATTTTTTTGAAAAACACCATCAGTTTGTCCTGTTTTTTCACGCAGAAAATAATTTAAATGGGCTAAATGTCGGCGCTCCTGTGAAGCTTGAGGGCGTCAAGATAGGTGAGGTGAAAGAGGTTGCGCTTTTATTTGATGAAAAAACACGTGAAGTCGTAAAGCCAGTTGTGATTGAGTTGGATTACTCAAATGTTATCAGTGACGATGATTTAGATGATGATTTTAGTGCAAAGGAAGAAGGCGAACAAAATGAATCAATTAAAAGCCTAATTAAAAAAGGGCTAAAAGCACAATTAAAGACCCAAAGCTTACTTACGGGTTTATTGTATATCGAGTTTCAATTTACACCTCAAGATGAAATAGTTTTAAGCGGGAGAAATTTTCGTGACTTGAGAGAATTACCGACCACAACAAACGCGACTGAAGACTTAAAAAGGCAAGCTCAAGAGGTCGTAGACAAAATAGGAAAATTACCCCTAGAGCAAATCGTGGAAGATTTAGCAGTTAATATGCAGGAGATAAAAGAAATTTTGACATCTCAATCACTTAAAGAAAACCGTCAAGGGGTGAATCAATCAATCAAAGAAATGGAAAAATTATTAATTAATTTAAATAAGAATTTTACACCCCTGATGTTTAATTTAAATGGAACTGTTAAGGATACAAGGGTGGTTGTGCAAGAATTTTCAAGAGATATAAAGCCTGTCTTAAGTTCGCTAGAAAAAACATTAAATAAAGCAACAGAGATATTATCAGAATCACAGTACGCGGTCCGCTCATTTGAGGAGCTCTCCTCCCCAGAAGCACCACTTTGGCAGGCATTAGAGGCCCTTAAGGATGCAGCCGAGTCAACAAAAAATTTAACAGATACGCTAGAGAGGCATCCTGAATCAATTATTTACGGCAAAGGTGAGGAGTAAAATGAAACCACATTCAATTAACATTTTTGCAAAATATATTGCTCTAATGTTTGTGACATTTTTAATTTTTGGTTGTGCAAAAAATAGCAAGCCAATTGAGTACTATATGCTCGATGCCTCAGTTGGAATTTCAAGCAATGAATCTCTTGAGCTAGATAAAGGACCTTTAATTGGGCTGGGTCCGATAAGGCTACCAGAATACTTAGATCGACCTCAAATGGTTGTTGCTGTTTCAGAAAATAAATATAAGTTGATTGAGAGTCACCGTTGGGCAGAAAAATTAGATCAGAATATCTCCCTAGCATTGTTTAGGGCACTGCCAGGACAATTAGGCACAGACAGGATGATAAGATACCCCTGGCCACAAAGACCAGGTGTTGATTATCAGATCAAGATTGATATTTTAGAGCTTAATATTGATCCAACAGGCCAAAGTAGGTTGGTTGCTCAGTGGTCTATTAAATCAAAAGACAAAACTTTACTTAATAAAAGATCAAGTTTTATTGCGAAGGCTTCAACAACGGATGTTGATAAAATGGTTCAAGCACAAAGTGAATGTCTAACCAAGCTTGGTCAAGAAATAGTATCAAACCTCAAACCCTTACTTAAGTAAATAGCCTATTATGGAACAAGTTCGTATTTCAAAAATATTATCAGAACTTGGACTATGTTCAAGGAGGGAGGCTGATGAATATATAAAGCAAGGACTCGTTCTGCTTGATGGAAAAGTTATTAATGAACTTGGAACCAAGGCCTATCGTTCACAAAAAATTGAGCTGAATAAAAAAGCTAAGCTTAAACAATCAAAAAAATTAACGATTCTTCTTAACAAGCCTGTAGGCTATATTTCTCATCTTGATGATGACAAGGAATTTAAACCCGCGTCAGATTTAATAATTTCAGATAATTATTTTTCGCAAGAGCTAAATGAGCGTAACCCTCTATTTAATAAGGAGGGCCTGGCACCGGCAGGGCGATTAGATATCGATTCTACGGGACTTCTTATATTGACTCAGGATGGAACCATTGCTAAAAAAATTATTGGCGAAAATGTCGTGGTTGAAAAAGAATATTTAGTGAAGGTCCAGGGTAATTTATCTAATCAAGATTTAATTCTTTTAAATCATGGACTTACTTTAGATGGTTACAAATTAAAACCTGCAAAAGTAACCTGGCAAAATGAAAATCAGTTAAAATTTATATTGACTGAGGGGCGTAATCGTCAAATCAGAAAGATGTGTGCAATGGTGAATCTCAAAGTAACTAGTTTAAAGAGGGTGCGAATTGGAGACATCAGTTTAGGAAATTTACCACTGGGGCAGTGGCGTTTTTTAAATAGCAATCAATCGACTAATTTCTGACACGTTTCCTTCTAGCATCATTGCCATCGTAATAGCCCGGTTGTTTAATAGTTCTTAAGAATGATTCAAACAAATTATATTCCTCCACTTCATATTTTTCTTTAATATCTTCATCAGGTATGTCATTTGAAACGATGATATCATCACCAAATTCCCAATTAGCAGGCGTAGAAACATTGAGCTCAGAGGATATTTGAAGGGCTTCAATTGTTCGTATAATTTCATTAAAATTTCGCCCAATATTTTTTGGGTAAGTCAGCATGGCTTGAATATTTTTATTCGGATCTATAATAAAAACTGCCCTAATAGTTGATTTGTTTTCACCTCCTAATGCACCTACATTTGGCTTAGCCTTTGGATGATACATCCCGTAGAGTGTAGCAACTGTTAAGTCTGGATCGGATATTATTGGAAAGTTTACATCTGTATCACCATCGATACCCAAAAGTAAATTTTTTAAATCATCTGATGGAGTTGTTTTATTTTTATAGTTATTTATTACCTCAATCCATTCAAGATGGTCTTCAACTGAATCTGCACTTAAGGTTAATATTTTTACATTTTTTTCATTTAAGAGGGGCTGAAGTTTTGCAGCTTCAGCTAATTCTGTTGTGCAAACAGGAGTAAAATCACCTGGGTGAGATAAAAGAATAACCCATTGATTTTGGCTCCAGCCATAAAAGTCTATTTCACCTTTGGTCGAGTNGGCAACAAAGTTTGGTGCTTGGTCACCTATTTGCAAGGCATTAGCTTGGAAGGATAATGCAACCCAAAATAAGAACAATAACTTTAAAATAATTTTAATGTAGAGGGTCCAAATTTAATTTTGCAACTCATCTCTAATTGTTGCAAAAGCTTTGATTGCTTTATCCAAATCATCTTTTGTATGGGCGGCTGAGATTTGCGTTCTAATTCTCGCTTTACCTTTGGGAACAACAGGATAGAAGAAACCAATTGCATAAATTCCATGCTCAAGAAGCTTTTGGCTCATCGTTTGAGCTAAATTTGCATCTCCAAGCATGACTGGGACAATAGGGTGATCCCCATCATCAACATCAAATCCTGCCTCTTGCATCCCTTTTCTAAAGTAATGGGTGTTGTCTTCTAATGTATCTCTCAATTCTGTCGAAGCCTCTAGAATCTCAATCGCTTTTAGTGAGCCCGCACAAATTGAAGGGGCTAATGTATTAGAAAATAGATAAGGTCTTGAGCGCTGCCTAAGCATATCGATAATCTCTTTTCTGCCAGAGGTGAATCCTCCTGAAGCACCCCCTAATGCCTTACCAAATGTACTGGTGATAATATCTACCCGGTCAATAACGCCACAGTATTCATGAACACCTTTACCAGCTTTACCCATAAATCCAGTTGCATGACAATCATCATGATGAACCATTGCATCAAATTCATCAGCAAGGTCACATATCTTATCTAATTGAGCGACCGTTCCATCCATCGAAAAAACACCATCGGTTGTGATTAAGGTTCTTCTAGCACCCTTCTCTTTAGCTTCAATAAGTTTAGATCTGAGGTCGCTCATATCGTTGTTTTTGTAACGATACCTTTGTGCTTTTGACAGTCTTACGCCATCAATAATTGAGGCATGATTTAGCTCATCAGATATCACAGCATCCTCTGCTGTTAAAATAGTTTCAAAAAGACCTCCATTCGCATCAAAACAGGCCGCATAGAGGATAGTCTCCTCCATTCCTAAAAACTCACTCACTTTTTTTTCTAGCATTTTATGAATTGTTTGCGTGCCACAAATGAATCTGACTGAAGCTAGGCCATAACCCCAATGATCATAGCTATCCTTTGCTGCCTGAATAATTCTTTGATCATTTGCTAACCCTAAATAATTATTAGCGCACATATTTGTAACCTGCTGTCCGTCTTCAAGGGAAATATGGTTTGTCTGGTTTGANTTAATATTCCTTTCAGTTTTCCATAAACCCGCTTCTTTTATTTCTTTTAAGTCTTCCGCTAGCCCTTTTCTTACTTTGTCGAAACTCATTTGATTCCTTCTTTGATATTTATATTTTAATTTGTCCAGTCAAGTATCACTTTTCCAGACTGTCCTGATCTCATGACATCAAATCCTTCTTGAAAATCCTTATATGAAAAACGATGGGTGATAATTTTTTCAAGAGGTAGGCCAGACTGCACCATCATTGAACCTTTATACCAAGTCTCAAAGATTTCTCTTCCATAAATTCCTTTGATGGTTAAACCTTTAAAAACAACCATATCCCAATCAATACCAGATCCTGAGGGCATAATGGCAAGCATGGCGATACGACCTCCATTTATCATTAATTCCAACATCCCTCTAAATGCAATTGGAGATCCTGACATCTCAAGACCGACGTCAAAGCCCTCAAAAATGCCTACAGATTCCATTAACTTTTTATCAATTTTCTGATTTGAAACATTTATTGTAATAACATCTGGTAGAATTTTCGCTACAAGTTTTAATCTATATTCATTAAGATCTGTAATAACAATATTTCTAGCACCTGCGTGTTTAGCTACCATCGCCGCCATAATTCCAATGGGCCCTGCACCTGTTATTAAAACATCCTCACCGACCATATTAAAAGAGAGGGCCGTATGAACTGCATTACCGTAAGGGTCAAAGACGGACAAAAGATCAGTAGATATTTCACGGCTTGGCTTAAAAACAACTTTGGATGGAACTGAAAGATATTCAGCAAAGGCACCTGTTCGGTTAACACCTACGCCAATCGTTTTTGGACAAAGGTGAATATTTCCACCTAAACAATTCCTGCATCGCCCACAAGTAATATGACCCTCGCCAGAAACGATATCACCCACTTTTAGATCAGCTACATTAGAACCTAGCTTGACTATTTCTCCGGCATACTCATGGCCCGTTGTCATAGGAACAGGGATGGTTTTTTTTGCCCAGTCATCCCAGTTATATATGTGCACATCCGTACCACATATCGCTGTTTTATGAATTTTAATCAGAACGTCATTATTTCCGACAGCTGGTTCAGCAACATCTTCCAACCAAATACCTTCTTTTGCTTGGCTTTTAACTAATGCTTTCATGGATCCATTTTAATTTAATAAACGTAAGTCAATTATATGACAATTTTGTCTTCATACATAACTATGTTGGCCCCAGGTAAGCTGCTTAATAACCCTTAATTGACCGAGTATAAAGAATGATTTATTCCACATTTTTTCTTTAAGAAAAAAAGGTAGAAATTTTAAAAAATTGAGTATAAAGTATAAATGTAACTTTAATTCTAATTGGGGCTTAAAAAGAATTTTTATTTAATTTTCTTGATTAACTTCTGGAGGTTTTTTATGGATATAAAGCAGTTGAAAAGCAGACACAAAGAGTTAGATCAAATTATCGAATCAAGTTTTAGAAATTATGTGCCTGATTTAAAGTTGAGAAAATTTAAAAAAGAAAAGTTAAGAATAAAAGAGCTGTTAGAGGAAAACCATATTCGAATTACTTAGGTGTTTTTTAACTCCCGACTAAGTTAGTTTATTTGGTGTAGGTTAAATGATTATTATGGATCAGATTATTTAACTGGTGAAGATATATCATTTTTTACTAACACCGCTATCTAATTATATTTTTGGATTAACCTGTACCTAATACAATCACAATACATTCTTAAGAGCATTGCATTAATATTAAATAGGGTTATATGAAAAAAATAATTAAAGAACATATTTCAGAGCATAGGGCTACCCTTGATTCAGTTGCTGACCTGGATGAGCCAATTGAAAAAGTGGCCAATCTATTAATCCGTTGTCTAGAAAATGATGGAACCATATTTTGGTGCGGTAATGGGGGGAGTGCATCAGATAGTCAACATTTGGCTGGTGAGCTTGTTGGGCGATTTGTAGGAGACAGAAGGGCACTGAAATCAATTTCATTAACTGCAGATTCTGCGGTGATGACGTGTATCGTTAATGATTATGGATACGAACATATCTTTTCAAGGCAGGTTGAGGCATTAGGGTCTGAGGGGGATGTTTTGGTTGGTATTACAACCTCTGGCAACAGCCAAAATGTTTTACATGCTTTTAAGATGGCCGAACAGAAGGGCATGACGACTATTGGGCTATTGGGCAAGGGCGGTGGACAGGCTGCTAGCTTAGTTAAGCAGCCAATCGTTGTTGCATCAAATTCTACGGCGAGAATCCAAGAGATGCACATCTTAATTGGCCATATTTTGTGTGATTTAATTGAGGAAGGATTGAGCTTAAAAAAATGACTGTTATTGTGACTGGAGCGGCAGGATTTATTGGCTCAAATTTTGTACTCCATGGGCTATCAAAAAAAAATGAAAAAGTGATCGCGTTGGATAAGCTTACCTACGCGGGCAATCTCGAGAACTTGAAGTCGGTTGAAAATCATCCCAACTATACTTTTGTTAAAGGCGACATTGGCGACTCAGCACTTATCGCCAAACTTTTAAAAGACAATCAACCGCGTGCGATTGTGAATTTTGCGGCTGAGAGCCATGTGGATCGATCCATCCACGGACCAGACGACTTTATGCAGACCAATATCATTGGCACCTACCGATTGCTAGAGGAGGCCCGATCTTTTTTTAATACCTTAAGTGAGGATGCTAAAAAACAGTTCCGTTTTCTCCACGTCTCGACGGATGAGGTGTATGGCACCTTAAGCTCCACCGATCCGGCGTTCAAAGAAAGCAACCAATACGAACCCAATAGCCCTTACA